>Ga0194131_10001603_pt1 | contig 38532 bp, 41 predicted proteins | sample TA2KigO120mmetaG_FD_148631 | JGI IMG/M metagenome (GOLD analysis project Ga0194131, IMG submission 148631) | Freshwater microbial communities from Lake Tanganyika, Tanzania - TA2015053 Kigoma Offshore 120m | ecosystem: Environmental > Aquatic > Freshwater > Lake | place: Tanzania: Lake...
CCCCCGGCGCGCCAGCTGCAATGCTTCGCCAACGGCTCGTTCAGCCGCAGCTCGCCGCGCTCGCCGGCCCGACGCTCGGTGCTGGCCGCGCTCATGCCGCCGGCCCCGCAGTCGGACCTGCCAGTTGCGCCGCGACGCCGCCGATGGAGCCCGCGCCCATGGCGATGACGACGTCCCCGGGGCGCGCCGCGCCGCGGATCGCGCCCGGGAGCTCCGCGACGCGCTCGACGTACTGCGGGGCGCCGCCGCCCGCCGGCCGGATCGCGGCGGCGAGCGTGCGACCTTCGGCGCCGGCGATCGGCACCTCGCCCGCGGGGTAGACCTCCGCCAGCAGCAGCGCGTCGGCCCTGGCGAGCACGCGCACGAAGTCCTCGAACAGGTCGCGGGTGCGTGTGTAGCGGTGCGGCTGGAACGCGAGCAGCAGGCGCCGGCCGGGGAAGGCCGCGCGCGCGGCCTCCAGCGTGGCCTCGATCTCGGCCGGGTGGTGGCCGTAGTCGTCCACCAGCGTGAAGCTGCCCTGCGCGCCCAGGGCGACTTCGCCGTAGCGCTGGAAGCGGCGCCCGACGCCGGTGAAGCCGGCGAAGGCGCGGCGGATCGCCTCGTCGCCCACGCGCAGCTCGCTGGCCACCGCCACCGCGGCGAGGGCGTTGAGCACGTTGTGCCGGCCCGGCAGGTTCAGGGTCAGCGCGAGCGGGGCGCGGCCCCGGCGCAGCACCTCGAAGCGCGACTGCTCCCCCAGGACGATGTTCACCGCGCGCACCATGGCCTCCTCGCGCAGGCCGTAGCTCACCACCGGGCGCGAGACGAAGGGCAGGATCTCGCGCACGTGCACGTGCTCCAGGCACAGCACCGCGCTGCCGTAGAACGGCATGTTGTGCAGGAACTGAATGAAGGCCTGCTGCAGGCGCGGGAAGTCGTGCTGGTAGGTGTCCATGTGCTCGGCGTCGATGTTGGTCACCACCGCGACCACCGGCTGCAGGTGCAGGAACGAGGCGTCGGACTCGTCGGCCTCGACGACGATGAAATCGCCCGCGCCCAGGCGCGCGTTCGAGCCGGCGGCGTTCAGCCGCCCGCCGATGACGAAGGTCGGGTCCAGCCCCCCCTCGGCCAGCACGCTCGCCACCAGGCTGGTGGTGGTGGTCTTGCCGTGGGTGCCGGCGATCGCCACGCCCTGCTTCAGCCGCATCAGCTCGGCCAGCATCAGCGCGCGCGGCACCACCGGCACCCGCGCGGCGCGCGCCGCGATCACCTCCGGATTGTCGGGGCGCACCGCGCTGGAGACCACCACCACGTCGGCGCCCTTCACGTGCGCGGCCTCGTGCCCGAGGCGCACCGCGACACCCAGTCCGGACAGGCGCCGCGTCACGGCGCTCTGGGCGAGGTCCGAGCCGCTCACCTGGTAACCCATGTTCGCCAGCACCTCGGCGATGCCGCTCATGCCCGAGCCGCCGATGCCGACGAAGTGGATGCGCCGCACCTTGTGCTTCATGCGCCCTTCCCCGCGGCCAGCGCCTCGCAGCGGTCGGCGACCACCCGGGTGGCGTCGGGTCTGCCGAGGGCGCGCGCCTTGCGCGCCATGTCCAGGAGCTGCGCGCGCTCGAGCGTGCGCAGCAGCCCGGCCAGCCGCGCCGGATTCAGTTCGGACTGCGGCAGCAGAATGGCGGCGCCCTTGTCGGCGAGGAAGCGCGCGTTCGCGGTCTGATGGTCGTCCACCGCGTGCGGGTACGGCACCAGCACGCTGGCGAGGCCGCCGGCGGCGATCTCCGCCACGGTCATGGCGCCGGCACGGCAGATGACCAGGTCGGCCTCGGCATAGCGCGCCGCCATGTCGTCGATGAAGGCCAGCAACTCGCCCTCGACACCCGCTGCGGCGTAGCCGGCGCGCAGCGCCGCGAGATTGCGCTCGCCCGACTGGTGCACCACCCGCGGCCGCGCCGCCGGGTCGATTCCGGCCAGCGCGCGCGGCAGCGCCTGGTTCAGCGCCTGCGCGCCCAGGCTGCCGCCCACGACCAGGACCCGCAGCGGACCGCTGCGCATGCCGTAGCGCTCGGCGGGCTCGCCGAGCGTGGCGATCTCCGCGCGCACCGGATTGCCGGTCCACTCGGCCTTCTCCAGCGCCCCCGGGAACGCGATCAGCACGCGATCGGCGAGCGGCCCCAGCACCCGGTTGGCAAGACCGGCGATCGCATTCTGTTCGTGCACCACCAGGGGCCGCGCCAGCAGCGAGGCCATCATGCCGCCCGGAAACGCAACGTAGCCGCCCATCCCCAGCACCACGTCGGGACGAATGCGGAAGATGGCGCGCGCGCTCTGCCACAAGCCGACGAGGAGGTTGAGCGGCAGCAGCAGCCTGGCGGCAAGGCCACGGCCGCGCAGCGCCACGGCGCGAATCCACGCCGTGGAATAGCCGCGCGCCGGAACCAGTCGCGCCTCCATGCCGCCACGCGAGCCCATCCACACCACGTTCCAGCCGCGGCCGCGCAACTCCTCCGCGACCGCCAGCCCCGGGAACACATGGCCGCCGGTGCCGCCCGCCATGATGAGGATCGTCCTGCTCATGCGTGCAGGCCCCTGGCCAGCTGCCGGTTCTCCCAGTCGATGCGGATCAGGACCGCGATCGCCACGCAGTTGATCACCAGGCTGGTGCCGCCGAAACTCATCAGCGGCAGGGTCAGGCCCTTGGTGGGCAGCAGGCCCATGTTGACGCCCATGTTGATCATCGCCTGGAGGCCGATCCAGATGCCCAGGCCCTGGGCCGCCAGCGCGGCAAAGTGGCGCTCGCGCAGCGCCGCCTGGCGCCCGATGGCGAAGGCGCGCAACACCACCCAGGTGAACAGCAGCACCACCGCGGCGACCCCGGCCAGTCCCAGTTCCTCGGCGATGACCGCAAGCAGGAAGTCGGTGTGCGCCTCGGGCAGGTAGTGCAGCTTCTCCACGCTGGCGCCCAGCCCGACGCCCAGCCATTCGCCGCGGCCGAAGGCGATCAGGGCGTGCGACAGCTGGTAGCCCTTGACCCAGGGATCGGACCAGGGATCCATGAAACCGAAAATGCGCTGCATGCGGTAGGGCGAGGACAGCACCAGGGCGACCAAGCCGATGGCGAGCATCGCCACCAGCATGCCGAAATGGCGCAGGCTCATGCCGCCCAGAAACAGGATGCCGAACACGGTCAGCGTGATCACCACCAGGGCACCGAAATCCGGCTCGCGCAGCAGCAGCCAGGCGACCCCGAGCATCACCGCCAGCATCGGCAGCAGGCCGCGGCGGAAATTCTTCAGCACCGCATGCTTGCGCACGGTGTAGTCGGCGGCGTAGAGCACCACCGCCAGCTTCACCAGCTCCGAGGGCTGCAGGGTGCCGATGCCGACGTTGAGCCAGCGCCGCGCGCCGTTCACCTCGCGGCCGATGCCCGGGATCAGCACCAGCACCAGCAACACGACGCCGGCGGCGAACAGCCAGGGGGCGCCTTTCTGCCATTGCCGCAACGGCACCAGGAACACCGCCACAGCCACCACCAGCGCCAGGGCGAGGAATACGCCGTGCCGCACCAGGTAGTAGGCCGCGTTCTGGCCGGTGAAGCGGCTCGACTCCGCGGTCGAGATCGAGGCCGAGTACACCATCACCAGGCCCATCGCCGCCAGCAGCAGCGCCGCCCAGGCGAGCGAGCGGTCGTAGTCGGCGTCCGGGGCGCCGCGCCCCGGGCGCAGGTCGGCGACCCCGGCGAGCACCTCAGCCACCGGCGCCCTCCTTCACCGCGTCCCGCACCGCCTGCGCATACACCTGGCCGCGGTGCGCGTAGTCGCGGAACATGTCGAAGCTCGCGCAGGCCGGCGAGAGCAGCACCGCCTCGCCCGGCTGCGCCAGCGCGGCGGCCCGCTGCACCGCCGCCTGCAGCGTCGCGCAGCGCTCCAGTGGAACGCCTGTCGCTCGCAGCGCATCCGCGATCAGCGGCGCATCGCGGCCGATGAGCAGCACCGCGCGCGCACGCGCCTTCACCGCCGCGGCGAGGGGCTTGAAGTCCTGCCCCTTGCCTTCGCCGCCCGCGATCAGCACCGCCCTGCGGCCGAGGCCGTGCAGGGCCGCGAGCGTGGCGCCGACGTTGGTGCCCTTGGAATCGTCGTACCAGGCCACGCCGCCCGCCTCGGCGATGCGCTCGAGCCGATGCGGCAGGCCGCGGAACGAGCGCAGGCCGGCGGCGAGCGCGGCGAGCGGCGCGCCCGCCGCGTGCGCAAGGGCGCAGGCCGCGAGCGCATTGGAGAGGTTGTGGCGACCGTGCAGCGGCAGCGCCTCGGCGGCGAGGACGCGCTCGGCGCCGCGCGCGAGCCACTCGCGCCCGCCCTCGGCCACCAAGCCGAAGTCCTCCGGCATCGCGGGCGCGTCCATGCCGAAGGTGGCCTGGTTGCGCCCCTGCAGCATCATCGCCATCGACGCCGAGTCGCAGCGGTTGAGCACCTGCGTCCCGGCGCCGAGGAAGATGCGCGCCTTGGCTTGGGCATAATCCGCCAGCCCGCCGTAGCGGTCGAAATGGTCCTCGCTGAGATTGAGCATCGCGGCCGCCTCCGGCGCCAGCGACCAGGTGGTCTCCAGCTGGTAGCTGGAGAGCTCCAGCACCCAGGCCGCCGGCTGCCGGTCGCCCCGCTGCATCAGCGCATCGAGCGCCGCCGGCCCGATGTTGCCCGCCACCTCGCAGTCGATCGCCGCCGCGCGCAGCAGGTGGCCGGTGAGCGCGGCCACCGTAGTCTTGCCGTTGGTGCCGGTCACTGCCAGCACCTTGCACGTGGCGCTGGCGCGAACATGCCAGGCGAAGAGTTCGATGTCTCCGAGCACGGGGATCCCGCGCGCCACGGCTTCCCGCACCACCGGTTCGGACAGCGCGAGGCCGGGGCTCTTGCAGACCAGATCCACGCCTTGCAGCAGCGCGGGGGTGAACGTGCCGGTGCTGGACTCCCAGCCGGCGAGGTCCCGCTGCCGCGGCGGCGCCGCGCGCGTGTCCGCGGCGCGCACCTTGCCGCCCTGGGCGGCGACCCACCTCGCCGCCGACAGCCCGGTGTCGCCCATGCCCAGCACGAGCACGCGCTTGCCGGCCAGGGCGCTCGCCTTTGGCGGGGGCAGCGTGCTGAAGAGTGGCTGGCGCATGTTCATGGTCACCGCAGCTTCAGCGTCGACAGCCCGAACAACACCAGCATGGTGGTGATGATCCAGAAGCGCACCACCACCTGCGATTCCTTCCAGCCCTCCAGCTCGTAGTGGTGGTGCAGCGGCGCCATGCGGAAGATGCGCTTGCCCCCCGAGAGCTTGAAATAGATCACCTGGATCATCACCGACAGGGTCTCGGCGACGAACACCCCGCCCATGATGAACAGCACGATCTCCTGGCGCACGATCACCGCGATGGTGCCCAGCGCGGCCCCCAGCGCCAGCGCGCCAACGTCGCCCATGAACACCTCTGCCGGATAGGCGTTGAACCAGAGGAAGCCCAGCCCGGCGCCCACCAGCGCGCCGCAGAACACCGCCAGCTCCCCGGCGCCGGCGATGTAGGGCAGGCCCAGGTACTTGGAGAACACCGCATGGCCGGCGACGTAGGCGAAGATCCCCAGCGCCCCGCCCACCATCACCGTGGGCATGACGGCGAGGCCATCCAGGCCGTCGGTCAGGTTGACCGCGTTGGAGGTGCCGACGATGACGAAGTAGGTCAGCACGATGAAGCCGGCGGTGCCCAGCGGATAGGCGATCAGCTTGAAGAACGGCACGATCAGTTCGTTCAGTGCCGGCGTGGTCTGCGCCAGCGAGGCGAGGTAGACCGCGGCGGCGACGCCGAACACCGACTGCCAGAAGATCTTGGCCTTCGCCGACAGGCCCTTGGGGTTGCGATGCACCACCTTGCGGTAGTCGTCGATCCAGCCGATGGCGCCGAAGGCCACCGTCACCAGCAGCACCACCCAGATGAAGCGGTTGGACAGGTCGCCCCAGGCGAGCGTGGTGATGGCGATCGACATCAGGATCAGGGCACCGCCCATGGTCGGCGTACCCGCCTTGGTGAGGTGCGACCTGGGGCCGTCGTCGCGCACCGACTGGCCGATGTTGTAGGCCGTCAGCTTGCGGATCACGTAGGGCCCCAGGATCAGCGAGATCGCCAGCGCCGTGAGGCAGGCGAACACCGCGCGCAGCGTGATGTAATGGAACACGTTGAAGGCGCGGATGTCGCGCGCGAGCCATTCGGTGAGCTCCAGCAGCATCAGTGTCCCCCGGCCTTCTCGTCCGTGAGGGCGGATACGACGCGCTCCATCCTCATGAACCTCGATCCCTTCACCAGCAGCGACTTCGCGCCCGCGGCCTGCGGCGCGAGATCCTCGACCTTCTCGACGTGGTTGGCACCCTGGCCGAACGCCCGCACCGTCTCGCGCGTCGCATCCCCGGTGCCCAGCAGCCGCGATATCCCCATCTGCCTGGCGTAGGCGCCCACTTCGCGGTGGTACTCAGGCCCGGAATCGCCCACCTCGCCCATGTCGCCCAGGATCAGCAGCGTCGGCCCGGGCAGCTGCGCCAGCACATCGATCGCCGCGCGCACCGAGTCGGGGTTGGCGTTGTAGCTGTCGTCGATCAGGGTGGCGCCGGATTCCAGGACCTTCACCTGGTGCCGGCCCGAATACGGGCGGAAGGCCTGCAGCCCTTCTCCGATCGCCGCCGGTGAAGCGCCGGCGGCGAAACCACAAGCCGCCGCCGCGAGCGCATTGCGCACGTTGTGCAACCCCGGGATCGCGATCCTCGCCCTGGCATCGCCGGATGGCGTATGGATCAGCACCGCGCTGGAAAGCGGCCCGAGCGCATGCGTCGCCGTCACCTCGGCCTTGCCTTCGAGCTTGAATTCCACGGTCCGCCGCGCGCCTCTTGCGCGGCGGAAAATGTGCGCCTGTTCATCGTCACCGTTGATCACGGCGACACCTTCCGATGGAAGGGATGCAAAGACGCTGGCGTTCTCCTCGGCCGCTGCCGCCACCGTTTTCATGAATTCCTGGTGCTCGCGCTGGGCGTTGGTCACCACCGCGATCGTGGGCCTGGCGATCGCCGCCAGGTACGCGATCTCCCCGGGGTGGTTCATGCCGAGCTCGATCGCGCAGTGGCTGTGCGCCGCGGTCATGCGCAGCAGCGTCTTCGGCACGCCGATGTCGGTGTTGAGGTTGCCCGCAGTCGCCAGCACGCGCGCCTCGCCGGTGTGCGCGCGCAGGATCGAGGCCAGCATTTCCTTGGTGGTGGTCTTGCCGTTGGAACCGGCCACCGCGATCAGCACCGGCCGGAAGCGCGCCCGCCAGTGCGCGCCGAGGCGCCCGAGGCCGCGGCGCGTGTCCTCCACCACCAGCAGCGGCAACGGTGCCACGGCACCGTGAGCCCGGTCCACCATCGCCGCCGCCGCGCCGCGCTGCCTCGCCGCGTCGAGGAAGGCGTGGCCGTCGTATTTCTCGCCGCGGATGGCGACGAACAGCTCGCCCTCGCCCATGCTGCGGGTGTCGGTGGAGACGCCGCGGAAGCGCACCTGCATGCCCACCGCCTGCGCGCCGATCGCCTGCGCCGCTTCGCCCAGGCCCATCATGCGGTTGCCCTCGAGGCCAGCACGGCCTGCGCCACCGCGGCATCCGAGAACGGCAGCCTGCGGCCGGCGATTTCCTGGTAGGCCTCGTGGCCCTTGCCGGCGATGAGCACCACGTCGGCCGGCGCGGCGTCCGAAATCGCCGCGGCGATGGCCCTGGCGCGGTCCGGCTCGACTTCATGCGGCACGCCCAGGCCGCGGGCCACGGCGGCCAGGATCGCAAGCGGGTCCTCGTCGCGCGGATTGTCGGAGGTGAGGATGACGCGGCCGGCGTGGCGCGCCGCGGCCGCGCCCATCGCCGGCCGCTTGGCCGCATCGCGCCCGCCGCCGGCGCCGAACACCACCGCCAGCTTTCCGCCGCGCGCCGCCGCGACCGGCTTGAGCGCCTGCAGCACCTTGTCCATCGCATCCGGCGTGTGCGCGTAGTCCACCACCACCAGCGGACGGCCGTCGGCGGCGCCGGCGTTTCCGACCCGCTGCATGCGTCCGGGCACCGGCGGCAGCCGCTCCAGCAGCCGCGCTGCCTCCTGGAACGGCAGGCCGCGCGCCACCAGGCAGCCCAGCACGCCCAGCGCATTGGCGAGACTGAAGCGCCCGAGATGGCGGAAACCGACCGTCGCGCTGCCCCAGCTCGATTCGATCGCGATGCGCTCGGCGCCCGAGGGGGCGGCGCAGACCCAATCGCTCACCGATCCGGGCGCCACCGCGGCGCGGTCCAGCGCGTAACCGATCGTGCGCACGCCGCGCGCGGCGAGCCGCCCGGCGAACTGCACGCCGAGCACGTCCTCCAGGTTCAGCACCGCGGCTTGGAGCCCGGGGGCGTCGAACAGACGCGCCTTGGCGGCGGCGTAGGCCTCCATGCTGCCGTGGTAGTCGAGGTGATCGTGCGAGAGGTTGGTGAAGAGCGCGCAGTCGAACGCGACCCCGTTCACACGTCCCTGATCCAGCCCGTGCGAGGACACCTCGATGGCCGCGGCGCCGGCGCCGGTGCGCTTCATCTGCGCCAGCAGGCGATGCACTTCGAGCGCCTCCGGCGTGGTGTTGTCCACCGGCCCCAGCGCGCCGGCGAAACCGGCCCCCAGCGTGCCGATGAGGCCAGTCCTCTCGCCGCGCGTCTCGAGCGCGGCCGCGATCCACTGCGTGCAGGAGGTCTTGCCGTTGGTGCCGGTGACGCCGCAGACCCACAGCGAATCCGAGGGCCTGCCGTAGAACGCGTGCGCGAGCAGGCCGGCCCGGGATTTCAACCCTTTGACGCCCGCGTTGGGCAGGCGCCATTCGGCGTTCCAGTCAAAGCCTTCGCTTTCCCACAGCACCGCCGCGCAGCCGCGGCCGATCGCCTCCGGGATGTGGCGGCGGCCGTCGCCGGCCGCGCCGGGCCAGGCGAAGAACGCCGCACCGGGCGCCCCCCGGCGGCTGTCCGAAGTCAGCCGCACCAGCGCAGCACCCTGGTGCGCGAGTTGCGCGAAGACATCGTCAATCAGGTGCTCTCCCGCGCTTCATCGCCCTCGCCCGGCAGCTCCACCGGCACCAGCGGCGCGTCGTGGGGCGCGCCCAGCAGCCGCAGGGCACCCTGCATCACCTGCGAGAACACCGGCGCCGCGACCTGGCCGCCGTAGTGCTGGCCGGCGGCGGGCTCATCGAGCATCACCGCGATCACCAGGCGCGGATCGGAAACCGGCGCGAAGCCGACGAAGGACGCGATGTACTTGTTGGGCGCATAGCCGCCGTTTTCCTGCTTGTGCGAGGTGCCGGTCTTGCCGGCGACGCGCCAGCCCATGACGCGGGCGCGCGGCGCGGTGCCGCCGGGCTGCACCGCGGACTCGAGCATCTGGCGCACGGCGCGCGCGGTTTGCGCCGAGAGCACCTGGCGCCCGGCGGCCGGCATGCCGGTGCGGGTGAGCGACAAGGGCACCAGCTCGCCGTCGCGCGCGAACACGGTGTAGGCGCGCGCCAGCTGCATCAGGCTCACCGACAGGCCGTAGCCGTACGACATCGTCGCCTGCTCCACCGGCCGCCAGGTCTTCGCCTCCCGCAGCCGGCCCGCGGCCTCGCCCGGGAAGCCGGCCCACGGCAGCGCGCCGAAGCCGACGCGGCGGAACAGCGCGTGCATCTCCTCCCGCGGCATCTGCAGCGCCAGCCTGGCGGTGCCGACATTGGAGGATTTCTGGATCACCTGCGCCACGCTCAGCGCGCCCGCCGGGTGCGCGTCGCGGATGGTGTAGCTGGCGATGGTCATCGAGCCGGGCGCGGTCTGCACCATGGTCTGCGGGGTCGCCTTGCCCAGCTCCAGCGCCAGCGCGGCGGTGAAGGGCTTCAGCGTCGAGCCCGGCTCGAAGGTGTCGGTGACCACGCGGTTGCGCAGCTGCTCGCCGGAGCGCCTGGCCCGGTTGTTCGGGTTGTAGGTCGGGAAGTTGACCAGCGCCAGCACCTCGCCGGTGCGGACGTCGATCGCCACGATGGCCCCGGCGCGCGCGCGGTGCGCCTCGACCGCCGCCTTGAGCGCGCCGAAGGCGAGGCTCTGGACCTTGGCGTCCAGCGCCAGCGTGATGTCGCGGCCGTCGCGCGCGGCGCGGATGGACTCGATGTCCTCGACGACGCGCCCGAGCCGGTCCTTGATCACGCGCCGGCTGCCCTGGGCGCCGGCGAGCTGCGCCTGCTGCGCGAGCTCGATGCCCTCCAGGCCGGCGTCGTCCACCCCGGTGAAGCCGATGACGTGGGCCATGGTCTCGCCGCCGGGGTAGTAGCGCCGGTACTCGCGTTCCTGGTGGAGGCCCGCGATGCCCAGCGCCGCGACCCGCTGCGCGGTCTCCGGCGGCAGCTGGCGCTTCAGGTAGACGAAGCCGCGCGAGTCATCGCCGACGAGGCGCTCGATCTCCCGCGGCTCCATGGCGAGCAGCCCCCCGAGCGCCTTCAACTGCGCCGGCGTGGCGCGCACGTCCCCGGGGATCGCCAACACCGACTGCACCGGCGTCGACACCGCGAGCACGTCGCCATGGCGATCGAGGATGCGGCCGCGAGTGGCGGGCACCTTCAGCACGCGCGAGTAGCGCGCCTCGCCTTTCTCGCGCAGGAATCCGGTCTGCACCGACTGCAGCCACGCCGAGCGGGCGACCAGCACGCCGAAGGCGGCGAGCAGCGCGAGCAGCACCACGCGGGCGCGCCATACCGGCAGCCGCACCGGGATCGGCAGGCTGGCGGCGCTCACGGCGCTTCCTTGTCGGTCACCGGCTCGAGCTTCTGCACCGTCCGCACCCGGCGGGGGTCGGGCGCGCGCATGCCCAGCGTCGCCCCGGCGATGCGCTCGATGCGCGAATGCAGGCCCCAGGTGCTCGCCTCCAGCTGCAGCTGGCCATACTCGATCTCGAGCTGGCGCGTGCGTTCCTGCTCGCGCTCCAGCTCGGAGAAGAGCTTGCGCGACTTGTGCTGCGAGGTGACGAGCCCGAGCGCGCAGACGACCAGAACCAGGAGGAGGAGGAGGTTCAGCTTCGCCACGCGTCGGGCCCGTGTTCGGTGTAAATTCCGCGCTCCAGTGCCCCGGCATCGAAGGGCGCGCCGGTGCGTTCGGCGACGCGCAGCCGCGCGCTGCGCGCGCGGGGATTGGCAGCGACTTCGGCGGCCGAGGGCTTGTGCGCACGGCCGATGATTCTCAGAGCCGGTTGTGGCAGATCGCGGGCACGCACCGGGAAATCCCGTGGCAGCGCGTCGGCCGCCGCCGCGGCCCTGAGCACCCGCTTCACCAGCCGGTCCTCAAGGGAGTGGAAGCTGATCACCGCCAGCCTGCCGCCCGGCGCGAGGCGCGCGAGCGCCCGGGGCAGCATCAGCGCGACCTCCTCAAGCTCCCGATTGACCAGAATCCGTAGGGCCTGAAAGGTGCGCGTCGCCGGATCCTGGCCGGCTTCGCGCCGTGCCTGCCGTTTGACGACCGCCGCAGCCACGACAGCGGCAAGTTGCTGTGTGCGGAGGAACGGTTCGCGCTCCCGAGCAGCAACAACCGCCTTTGCAACCTGTTGAGCAAACCGTTCTTCCCCATAGCCGGCTATCGCCTCCCTGAGTTGCTGTTCCGAGGCCGTGGCGATCCAGTCCGCCGCGGACACGCCCCGCGTCGGATCCATGCGCATGTCAAGCGGGCCATCGCCGCGCAGCGCGAAGCCGCGCGCCGGGTCGTCCAGTTGCGGCGAGGACACGCCAAGGTCGGCGACAACGCCCTGCACCTGCCCGATGCCCGCCGCCTCGAGCACCCGGTCCAGTTCGCTGAAGCGCGCGTGGTGAATCGAGAATCTCGGGTCGGTGATCGCCGCCGCGGCCGCGACCGCTTCCGGGTCGCGGTCCAGCGCCACCAGGCGCCCCGCGGACCCCAGGCGCGCGAGGATGGCGCGGCTGTGGCCGCCGCGGCCGAAGGTGAGGTCGACGTAGGTCCCCGAAGTCATCCCTGAGGGCTGCAGGTTCAACCCCTGGAGCACTTCCGCGAGCAGGACCGGACGATGCGAAAGGCTGCGGGCGGGCACGCTCTGGGATGGCATGCGTGGCGTCCCCCTCGCCGCCGTCGCTCACAGCGAGAAGTCCTCCATGCCCTGCGGCGGGGCGCCGGTGCCGGTGAGGTTCGCGGCGGCGAGCTTGGCGCTCCAGACCCCGGCGTCCCAGAGCTCGAAGTAATGGCCCTGGCCGACCAGCATCGCCTCGCGCTCGAGCTTGGCGTGCATGCGCAGGCCGCTGGAGAGCAGCACGCGGCCCGAAGCGTCGGGCGCCACGTGCTCCTCGAAGCCCAGCAGCAGGCGCTTCCACCAGCTTGCCTGCGCGCTGAAGCTGGGGAACTTGGCCACCTGCGCGCGCACGCGCTCCCACTCGGTCTCGGGATACAGCAGCGCGCAGCCTTCCGGATGCGCGGTGAGCACCAGGGTGTGGCCGCCGGCGAACAGCGCGTCGCGGTGCCGCGTTGGGATCGACAGGCGGCCCTTCGCGTCCAGCGTGACCAGCACCGCGCCGTGAAACAACCCACCCATTTGACTTGTCTCCCGCCTGTTCTCGCCGTGAGGGAAAGGAATCCTTGATGCACCACTTTTTTCTACGTTTTCCCACTTTATGCGAAAAGATGCGGAGTGGTCAAGCCAAGGGAGGTGTTTTTCTTAAGTCTGACAACAACTTAGCTACACTTCGGCGGGTTAACACATAAATCTAAAATATTGATATTATTCAATTACTTGAAAAACTTAGTCAAAGTAGATTATGAAATATTTTGGGTTCAGGGCTGCGGTGAGTAGACACTAACTTCAGAGGCCACAGGCTGCCGGCCGCCATCACGGTCCGCGGCTAAGATTTCCCCCATGATCGACAAGATCCTCGACTCCCCCGCCGCAGCGCTCGCCGAGGTGCCCGACGGCGCCACCATCCTGATCGGCGGCTTCGGCAACGCCGGCATGCCCTCGGCGCTGCTCGACGCGCTGATCGCGCAGGGGGCGCGAAACCTCACTGTGGTGAACAACAACGCCGGCAACGCCGACGCCGGACTTGCCGCGCTCATCGCCGCCAAGCGCGTGAGCAAGATCCTCTGCTCCTTCCCGCGCCAGACCGACTCGTGGCATTTCGACAAGGCCTGGCGCGCCGGCGAGCTCGAGCTCGAGCTGGTGCCGCAGGGCACCCTCGCCGAGCGCCTCCGCGCCGCCGGCGCCGGGGTGGGCGCGTTCTACACCCCCACCGCCTTCGGCACCCGGCTCGCCGAGGGCAAGGAAACGCGCCACATCAACGGCCGCGACTACGTGCTCGAATACCCGATCCACGGCGACTACGCGCTCATCAAGGCCGACCGCGCCGACCGCTGGGGCAACCTCGCCTACCGCAAGACGGCGCGCAATTTCGGCCCCATCATGGCCGCCGCCGCGAAGTGCACCGTGGCGCAGGTGCGCCAGATCGTGGCACTGGGCGCGATCGATCCGGAGCACGTGGTGACCCCTGGCATCTTCGTGCAGCGCGTGGTGAAGGTGCCAGCCCTGGAGGGGGCGGCGTGAAGAAACTCGGCCGCAACCAGATCGCGGCGCGCGTGGCCCGCGACATCCCCGAGGGCGCCTACGTGAACCTGGGCATCGGCCTGCCGACCCTGGTGGCCAACCACATCCCCGGGGACCGCGAGGTCATCCTGCACAGCGAGAACGGCGTGCTGGGCATCGGCCCCAGGCCGGCGCCGGGGCGGGAAGACGAGGACCTGATCGACGCCGGCAAGTCGCCGGTGACGCTGCTCGCCGGCGGCTCGTATTTCCACCACGCCGACTCCTTCGGCATGATTCGCGGTGGCCACATCGACATCTGCGTGCTGGGGGCGTTCCAAGTCGCGGCCAATGGCGACATCGCCAACTGGCACACCGGCGAGGCCGACGCGATTCCGGCGGTGGGCGGGGCAATGGACCTCGCCGCCGGCGCGAAGCAGGTGTTCGTCACCATGGAACACCTGACCAAGAAGGGCGAATCCAAGATCGTCGAGCGCTGCAGCTACCCGCTCACCGGCGTTGGCTGCGTGACCCGGGTCTACACCGATCTGGCGGTGATCGATATCAAGGCCGACGGCCTGCACCTGGTGGAAATATGCGCCGAGGGCCTGAGCTTCGAGGAGTTGCAGAAGCTGAACGGCGTGGCGCTGAAGTACAAAGCTGCCGTCTGAGGGCGGCTTCCTTCACCTACCGAGCTGCCGCCTAGTTCTTCCCCAGGACAACAGCCATGCGCCTGCGCAGGCGCTGTGCCGCCTCGCGATCGCCGGCGGCCTCGGCGCGCTTCGCCTCCACCTCCAGCCACGCCAGCAGCGGCCGGCGCCAGCCCTGGGCGGAGGCAAGATCGATCGCTACGGCGATTTGCGCCGGGGTGAGGGCAGCGGTCCGGAACGCGACGCCGGCGGCGACCAGACGCGACAGCGCGTCCTCCGACACCGCATGCTTGCCCTTGCCCACGAGGTAATCGGCGTAGGCCAGCTCCTCGGGCCCCGCGTCGCGCCGCAGCGCCTCGAAGCCGGGGCAGTGGTCGATCTCCAGGCCTGCGGTCCGTGCCGCACAGCGAATCAACTCGGCACGCGCCATCAGGTCGCCGCGTCCGGTCCTGCGAATCTCGTTCTTCGCACGCGCGAACTCCGCCTCCGCCAGCTTCGAGTTGCCCTCGAGGTAATGCTTCTCGAAGCCCTGCAGCGCGGCGCGCGCCTCAAGCTGCCAGTCGGGGGGCGGCGGGCCGCTGGCGCAGCCGGCAAGGAGCAGGACAAGCGCCGCGGTCCGGATGCTCATGGCAGCCTGATCTTGGTGTTGCGCTCGAACGGCCACTTGCGGTTGATCTCCTCGATGAGCAAGGAGACCTTGCGCAGGCTCGCCTCGACTTCGGCGCGCAGCGCGCCCAGGTCGGCGCTCGCAGCCCTGACGTTGCCGCCCGTTGCCTGCGCCTCCGCCAGGATTGCGTCGACCGCCACCAAGCGCTCACGCACCTCCGATAGCATGGTGTTCGCCTGCGCCACCGCCTTCTGCGTCTCGTCGGCGATGCCGCCGGCGCCGTGGAGGCGCTGGTCGGTCTTCGCCAGCACCGCGTCGAGCTTCAACGACACCCCGCCCAGGTTCGCCAGCAGCGCGTTGGCGCGGTCTATGGAGGCGATGACCTTGCGCGCGTTGTCCTCGCTGCCCAGCACCCCGCCCAGCACGCCGTACTTTCCCGCCATGCGCGCAGTCACCGCTTTCGCGTTGTCGATGCTCTGCTGCAGGCTGGAGTCCTGCGCGGTCATGTTCTCGACGTTCTGCAGCGCCTGGCGCACGGTGGCGATCATGCGCGGGATCTCGGCGTTGGCGTCGCCGCGCAGCACCGCGCGCTCGGCCCGGTCGGGCAGCGGCGGGTCCTGCAGGTTGCCGGTGTAGGCGCGCAGCCTGGCGCCGCCCAGCAGCGGCACTTCCATGACGAACACGCTGGTGGTGCGCAGCCAGCGCGTCTCGCTTTCCGGGACGCGGATGTGGATGCGCGCCTTGCCGTCGTTGCCGAGCGACAGCCGGCGCACGCGGCCGATGGGGAAGCCGGCATAGGTGAGGTCCATGCCTACGGTGACGCCCTCGACGTTGTCGGCCACCAGCGTCAGGCGCTGGAAGTTCTCGAACGTGCCGCGCGCGTAGAGCACGTAGCCGACGAACGCGATCGCGACGATGACCGTGACGGCGAGCAGGATGCCCACCTTCACTCCCATGCTGCGCGGCGCCGGGCCGCCGCTGCCCGCCGGTTTCGGGTCCATGCTCAGAGGTATTTCACCATCAAGACCAGCACCTCGATGAGCGACACGGCGAGGAACAGCTTCATCAGCCCGGCGAGCACCACCGCGGGCACCGATTTCATGCGGCCGCGCTCGGCTTCCAGCCCGGAGGCGATCGGGATCAGCGCCACCACGGCGCCGAAGAGGAAGAACTTGAGCGCAAGGCCTGCCAGCTCCAGGTCGTCGAACACCGTGCCCACCACGCGCGTGAAGACGAAGAAGCCCGCGCGCGACGTATAGAAGTAGGACCAGTAGGCAATGGCGAGCGCCAGCATGCCGCCCAGCGTCGTCAGCGCGAACACCGATAGCGCGGTGGCCGCGACCCGCGGCACCAGCTCGCCGCGCAGCTCGTCCGAACCCGATTCGGCGCTGTCCTCCAGTTCCCCGGTGACCCGCATCACCGCGATCTCGGCGGCGACCGCGGCGCCGGAGCGAAAGGCGACGAAGAACACCGTGAGCAAGGGCACCAGTTCCAGCACCAGCACGCGCAGCACCAGCTCCAGCGAATACGGCGCCAGGCCGTAGGCGCGCAAGGCGCCGTCTGCGATCTGGATCAGCACCACGCTCAGCAGCGCGGTGAACGCGAGGTACCCCGGCAGCGCACGCCAGGCCGTGAGGTAGATCTGGCGCACGGCGAGCTCGCGCGCCGCCGGGCCGTAGCTGGAGGGGTCGAGCGCAGCCACGGTCGCGTAGCCGGCGACGCGGGCGAGGCGCTGCCAGCTGCGCGGGCGGAGGAGAAACTCGCCGGCGGATGCCATGGCCGGAGTTTACAATCTTCGCTCGCCCTGAGGAGACAACGTGACGAAAAAGAAACCCGAGGAACTGCGCAGCCACCGCTGGTTCGGCGTCAAGGACCTGCGCGCCTTCGGCCATCGCTCGCGCACCGCGCAGATGGGCTACGACCGCACGGATTACGCGGGCAAGCCGGTGATCGCGATCATCAACACCTGGTCCGACATCAACCACTGCCACACCCACTTCAAGCAGCGGGTCGAGGAGCTGAAGCGCGGCATCTGGCAGGCGGGCGGCTTCCCGCTGGAGATGCCGGCGATGGCGCTGGCCGAAACCATGCAGAAGCCCACCACCATGATGTACCGCAATTTCCTCGCCATGCAGACCGAGGAACTGCTGCGCTCCTACCCGGCCGACGGCGCGGTGCTCATGGGTGGCTGCGACAAGACCACCCCGGCGCTCATCATGGGCGCGGTCAGCATGGGGCTGCCGGCGATCTACCTGCCCGCCGGACCGATGCTCAACAGCCACTGGCGCAACCAGACCCTGGGCTCGGGCTCGGACACCTGGAAGTACTGGGACGAGCTGCGCGCCGGGCGCATCACCGAGGGCGACTGGCAGGACATCGAGGACACCATCGCGCGCTCGCCGGGCACCTGCATGACCATGGGCACCGCGGCGACCATGATGTCGCTGGCGGAAGCGCTCGGCTTCACCCTGCCGGGCTACTCCTCGATCCCGGCGCCGGACTCCAACCACGCGCGCATGGCCACGCTCACCGGCAAGCGCATCGTCCAGATGGTGTGGGAGGACCTCAAGCCCAGGGATTTCCTCACTCGCGGCTCGTTCGACAACGCCATCACCACGCTGATGGCGATGGGCGGCTCGACCAACGCCGTCGTGCACCTAGTGGCCATGGCCGGCCGCGCCGGCCTCGCCTTTCCCCTGGAGCGCTACAACCAGATTGCGAGGAAGGTGCCGGTGATCGCCAACGTGCGGCCTTCGGGGGCGAAGTACCTGATGGAGGACTTCTACTACGCCGGCGGCCTGCGCGCGCTGCTCTGGCAGTTGCGTGACCTGCTGGACCTGGAGGCGAAGACCGTCAACGGTCGGACGCTGGGTGAGAACATCCAGGACGCCAAGGTCTGGAACGCCGAGGTCATCCTGCCCCGAGACAAGCCTCTCAAGAAATCCGGCGCCATCGTCGTGCTGCGCGGGTCGCTGGCGCCCGACGGCGCGGTGCTGAAGGCGAGCGCCGCCGACCCGAAGCTCCTCAAGCACACCGGCAAGGCCGTGGTGTTCGAGGACTACAACGACATGGCGGCGAGGATCGACCGCGACGACCTGGAGGTGGACGCGAAGTCGGTGCTGGTGCTGAAGATGTCCGGGCCGCTGGGCGGCCCCGGCTTCCCGGAATGGGGCATGCTGCCGATGCCCAAGAAGCTGGTCAAGCAGGGCGTGAAGGACATGGTGCGGATCTCGGACGGGCGCATGAGCGGCACCAGCTACGGCACCTGCATCCTGCACGTCGCGCCCGAGGCCTTCGTCGGCGGCCCGCTCGCGCTGGTGAAGACCGGCGACCTGATCGAGCTCGATGCCGAGAAGAAGGTCCTCAACCTGAAGATCTCCGACCAGGAGATGGCGCGGCGCAAGGCCGCCTGGAAGCGGCCGCCGCCGAAGTACGAGCGCAGCTACGGGGCGATCTTCTCCCGGCACGTGAAGCAGGCCAACGAGGGCTGCGACTTCGACTTCCTCGAGGGCACCGCGCCCACGGCCGAGCCGGAGATCCACTAACTTGTACGCGCTCCCCGAGGGCATCCGCTCCAGGTCCGTGCCGGGCGTCAACGGCCTGTCGATGCACCTCCTCGAGGCGGGTGACCAGGGGCGCCCCTCCGTCCTGCTGCTGCATGGCTTTCCCGAGCTCGCCTACAGCTGGCGCAAGGTGATGCTCCCCCTGGCAGATGCCGGATACCACATCATCGCACCCGACCAGCGCGGCTACGGCCGCACCACGGGATGGGATGCGAGCTACGACGGCGACTGGGGCGCCTGCCGGGCGCTCAATCTCGCGCGCGACACGCTGGGCCTGGTCCATGCCCTCGGCCTGAAGTCCGTGGCGGCGGTGGTCGGCCATGATTTCGGCGCCATGGTGGCGGCGTGGTGCGCGCTGGTGCGCCCGGACATGTTCCGGTCGCTCGCCCTGATGAGCGCGCCGTTCGCCGGCCCGCCCGCCCTCGCCCCCGAGGCCGGCGTGCCCTCGACCGAACGCCTCAACGAGCAGCTCGGCGCGCTGGATCCGCCGCGCAAGCACTACCAGTGGTACTACGGCACACGCGAGGCCGACGCGGACATGCATCGCTGCCCGCAGGGCGTGCACGCCTTCCTGCGCGCTTACTACCACCACAAGAGCGCAGACTGGACCGCCAACCAGCCCGTGCCGCTTGCCTCCTGGGCGCCGGAGGGGATCGCGCGCATGCCCACCTATTACATCATGGAGCGCGACCAGGACATGGCGGCAACCGTGGCCGCAGAAATGCCCTCGGCCGCCGCGATCGCCGCCTGCAAGTGGCTCACCGAGGACGAACTGCGCGTCTACAGCGCGGAGTACGGGCGCACCGGCTTCCAGGGCGGCCTGAACTGGTATCGCTGCCGCCTGGGCGGGCGCTTCACCGCCGAGCAGCAGCTGTACTCGGGGCGCGCCATCGAGGTCCCCGCCTGCTTCATCGCCGGCCGCAGCGACTGGGGCATCTACCAGCGGCCCGGCGACTTCGAGAAGATGCAGCGCAGAGCCTGCTCGCGCATGGCCCCGCCCATCCTGGTCGAGGGCGCCGGACACTGGGTGCAGCAGGAGCAGCCAGAGGCGGTCACGCGTGCCCTACTGCGGCACCTCGCCGCCGGCGCTTAAACTGGCGGCATGGACACCCGCCCCTCCACCCCGCCCAGCATCCACCGGCGCGACGGCGACGCCGGCGCCTTGGTCATACTGCGCGACGGACACCGCCTCGGCGAACTGCTCTGCGCGGCGCGCGCCCCCGGCGTGGTTGCGCTCAACCACACCGAAGTGGATCAGTCGCTGCGCGGCTCGGGCGCGGCTAGGCAACCGGTGCAGGCCGCGGTCACCTGGGCGCGCGCGCAAAACGCGAGGCTGGTGCCGCGCTGCGGCCACCTGGGCGCGGTACCGGCGCGCACGCCGAACTGGCAGGATGTCCTCCAGGCCTGAACGCGCCGAGGGCTTCGCCCTGCGCGACGCGCGCTTCCTGCTCGCCCTCACCGTCGCGGGCGCGCCGGTCATCGGCCACCTCCTCGGCCAGTACTGGTACGCGCTCGCGGTGTTTTTCGTCGCGGTGCCGCTGCTGGATTTCGTCATCGGACGCGATGCGGCGCCCTCGCCGCCGGAGGAGCTGCTGCGCCTGGAGCGCAACCCGTTCTTGCGCTTCGTGCTCCACGCCTGGGTGCCGCTGCAGGTGGGCTTGATCGCCTGGGGCGCGTGGCTGGTCGGCCGGGGCGCGCTGGACAACGGCGACGCCCTGCTCTTCACCGCCTCGGTCGGCCTCGCCACCGGCGGCGCCGGCATCACCATCGCGCACGAGCTGGGGCACAAGCGGCCGCAGCTGGACCGCTTGCTGTCGCGCCTGCTGCTGGTGTCGGTGAGCTACGGCCACTTCACCGTGGAGCACAACCGCGGCCACCACGTCCGGGTCGCGACCCCGGAGGACCCGGCGAGCGCGCGCTACGGCGAGGGCTTCTGGCGCTTCCTGCCGCGCACCCTGGCGGGCTCGTTCGCGCATGCCTGGCAACTGGACCGCTCGGAGGTGCTGCGCCCCTGGGCGGCGAGCCTCGCCATCGCGGCCACGCTGGGACTCGCCTTCGGTCCCTGGGCGGTCGCGTTCTTCTTCGGTCAGGCCGCGGTCGCGGTGCTCCAGCTGGAGGCGGTGAACTACATCGAGCACTACGGACTGGAGCGCAGCAGGCTGCCCGACGGCCGCTACGAGCGCCCGACGGCGGCGCACGCCTGGGACGCCTACGAGCGGCTGAGCAACTGTCTCCTGGTGCACCTGCAGCGCCACGCCGACCACCACCTCAGTCCCGGGCGGCCCTATGGCGCGCTGCAGCCGCAGGCGGAGAGCCCCAAGCTGCCTGCGGGCTACCCCGCCATGGTGCCGCTCGCTCTGCTGCCGCCGCTGTGGTTCGCGGTCATGAACCCGCGCGTGCTAAGGTTGTCCCGCCCGACCCCCTGAGGAGCTCATCATGACGCTCTGCCCCATTGCGCTGACCGCCGGCTGCAACAAGTGCCCCCTGGTGTCTGCCTGCCCGCTGAAGGGCATCATCGGCGACTACAAGGCGCCTCAGGACGCGGCCAGGACGCAGGCCCCCCCGAAGCCCGGCGGCGACAAGCCCGCCTGAGTCAGTTCCGCGGGGCGCAGGCCCCCCCGCCGCACCGGCAAGGGACAGGATCGCGATCAGCCGCCCTGAACCAGCCGCTCCAGCCTCTGCCGCTCAAGCTTCAGCTTCGCCCCCGCGGCCACGATCTCCTCCCAGGTGTTGGCGTCCACCGCGATGCCGTCCTTCTCGCGCCTGGCGCGCGTCTCGCGCTCGGGCTCGCCGGCGATGCGCACCTTGTCGAAGCCGGGCGCCGCCGGCGAGCGGCGCAGCGACTCCAGGAACGCCGTGGTCTCCTGCGCGAACACATCCCCGGTTCCGAGGCGCCGTGGGTCGATGAGGATGGTGAGCATGCCGTTCCAGACGCGCTTCTTCGAGCGGTCGTCTGAGTGCCAGGTGCCGCCGCCGGTCAACGCGCCGCCCAGCAGCTCGCACACCACCGCCAGGCCGTAGCCCTTGTGCAGGCCGAAGGTGCGCAGCGCGCCGAAGGGCTCGACGACGCCGAACTTCGGGTCCGGCGTCGGGTTGCCCTGGTCGTCGATGAGCCAATCGGGCGAAACCCGCTCGCGCTTGTTGTGCGCGACGCGGATCTTGCCCTGCGCCACCGCGCTGGTGGCCATGTCCAGGATGAACGGCGGCTGGTTCGGGATCGGGATGCCGACGGTCACCGGGTTGGTGCCGAAGCGCGCATCCGCGCCGCCGTAGGGCGCGACGATGGAGCGTGAAATCACGTTGGTGAAGTGCAGCGACACCAGCCCCGCCGCCACCGCCTGCTCGGCCCACTGGCCGATGCGGCACAGGTGGTGGGCGCGTCCCAATCCCATCACGCACATGCCGTGCTCCTTGGCGCGGGCGATGCCGATGTCCATCGCCTCCAGCCCGATCACCTGGCCGTAGCCCTGCTGGCCGTCCAGCGACAGCATGGCGCCGCCGTCGAATTGGATTTCCGGATGCTGGTTGACCTTTAACCCCCCCTCCAGCAGCGAGTCGACGTAGCGCGGGATCATGCCCACGCCGTGGGAGTCGTGCCCGGTCAGGTTGGCGGTAACCAGGTTCTCCGCCACGATCTTCGCTTCGCGGGCGTTGCTGCCGCCGGCCAGGACGACGGCCTCAATGGCGCGCACGAGCGGCCCTGCCTTGACGATCCGGTTATCGGCCATGGTCATTGCGGCTTGATATCGCCCTTGTTGGCGACCTGCGTCCGGCGCTCCGGCCTGGCCTTCATGAAGGCAACGAACTCCGCGGCGATGGCGCCGTTGGCGCCAGGACTGGCTTGGCGGAAAAGGCCTGCGCCTGGGCGTGCGGTCCAACCAGCCCCGCCGCCGCGCTCAGCAGGACAGCCACCATGCGAACCATCCGGTTTAGCATTTTTGGTCCTCAGGGGTATCTCGTTGCGGGGCGCCAAGTTTACAATGCCCGGCCCAGCCATTACGGGTCGCCAAGGAGCACCAATGAAATTCCAAGCCGCAGCCGCCAGCCTTGCGGCGGCACTTTGCGCCGCATTTCCGACGCAGGCCCAGCAGTACCCGGCCAAGCCGATCCGCCTCACGGTGCCCTACGCCGCAGGCGGCACCTCCGACATCCTCGCGCGCCAGATCGGCCCAAAGCTCACCGAGGCCTGGGGCCAGCCGGTGGTAGTCGAGAACCGCCCAGGCGCCAACGGCAACGTCGGCGCCGAGTTCGTCGCCAAGTCCGCGCCCGACGGCTACACGCTGCTGCTGACGGACCTCGGGGGCCTCGTGATCAGCGCCAGCGTCTACCCGAAGCTGCCGTTTAACCCATCGAGGGACTTCTCGCCGGTGGTGATGGTGTCCTATTCGCCGCACGTGCTCGCAGTGCACCCGGACGTGCAGGTGAAGAACGTCGCCGAACTGGTGGCGATGGCCAAGGCCCATCCGGGCAAGCTCAACTTTGCGGTCTCCGGCATCGGCGGTGCGCCGCAACTGGCGGGCATCGAGTTCGCGCAGCGCATGGGCGTGAACTGGACCTACATTCCGTACAAGGGCGGTGCCGACGCGGTCACCGCGGTGGCCGGCGGCCAGGCGCACGTGCTGTTCAACGGCATGCTTGCCACGTGGCCCTCGGTCACCGGCGGCCGGCTGCGGGCGCTGGGCATCTCCAGCGCGCAGCGTGTGCCCTCCGCGTCGAGCACACCGACCGTCGCCGAGCAGGGGTTGCCGGGCTTCGAGACCGGTTCCTTCCAAGGTATCGTCGGCGCCGCCGGCACGCCCCGCGACGTGGTGGCGAAACTCAATGCCGAACTCATCAAGGTGCTGAACGCGCCGGACATGAAGGCGCGCTTCGCCAAGCTGGGCACCGACGTGCGCACTGGCACCCCGGAGTCCCTCGGCGCCTGGTTGCAGTCCGAGCAGGCGAAATGGGCCAAGGTGGTGAAGGACTCGGGCGTGAAGTTCGACCTGTGACGACCATGGAATTGCCCAAGAACGCGTTCAAGCGCGCGCTACAGGAAGGGGCCAACCAGATCGGGCTGTGGTCCAGCCTGTCCTCCAACTACACGGTCGAAGTCATCGCCGGGGCGGGCTACGACTGGATCCTGCTCGACCAGGAGCACTCGCCCAACGACCTGGAGAGCCTGCTCGCGCAGCTGCAGGCGGCGGCGCCCTATCCTGCCGCGGCGGTGGTGCGCGTGCCCTGGAACGACCCGGTGCACATCAAGCGCGTGCTCGACATCGGCGCGCAGTCGCTGCTCATTCCCTATGTCTGCTCGGCCGCCGAGGCAATAGCCGCGGTCGCGGCCACGCGCTACCCGCCCGAGGGGGTGCGCGGCGTTGCCGGCACCACGCGCGCGACGCGCTTCGGCCGGGTCAAGGACTACGCAAAGCGCGCGCATGAAGAACTGTGCGTACTGGTGCAGGTCGAGACCAAACCCGCGCTGGACCAGCTCGAGGCCATCTGCGCAGTGGACGGGGTGGACGGGGTGTTCATCGGCCCGGCCGACCTGCACGCCTCGATGGGCCATGCCGGGGAGACCTCCAACCCCGCGATCCTGCCGCTGATCGAGCAGGCGATGCGCCGCATCCGCAAGGCGGGCAAGGCGGCGGGGTACCTGTCCCCGGTCGAGGCCGACGTCAGGCGCATGATCGCCGCCGGCTGCAACTTCTGCGCCGTGGGCGCCGACGTCGGCCTGCTCGCGCGCGGGGCCGAGGCCTTGCGCGCCAAGTTCAACAGCTGAAAAGGGAAGTCCATGAAGCCGGAGATCATCGTCACCGGGAGACTCTTGCCGCGCACGCAGGAGGCCCTGGACCGGATCTTCACCTGCCACAAGCTCTACGAGGCGGCCGACCACCCGGCGTTCCTGCGCCAGCACGCGCAGCAGGTGCGCGCGCTCGCCACCTTCGGTGCCTCCGGGGCGGACGCCGCGCTGATGGACCAGCTGCCGAAACTGGAGATCATCTCCAATTTCGGCGTCGGCGTGGACGCGATCGACCTCGCCGCGGCGGCCAAGCGCAGGATCATCGTCACCAACACGCCCGAGGTGCTCACGGACTGCGTCGCCGACACCGCGATGGCGCTGGTGCTCGCCACGCTGCGGCGCTTGCCGCAGTCCGAGAACTACCTGCGCGCCGGCCAGTGGGGCACGCGCGGCGCCTATCCGCTCACCACGTCGCTGGGAGGCAAGACCCTCGGCGTGCTGGGCCTGGGCCGCATCGGCGAGGCGATCGCCAAGCGCGCCGAGGCCTTCGGCATGAAGCTCCGCTACCACAACCGCAGCCGCAAGAACCTGGCCTGGCCCTACGAGCCCGACGTGGTGTCGCTGGCAAAGAATTCCGACGTGCTGCTGGTCGCCGCCCCTGGCGGGCCGCAGACCCAGCGCATCGTCAACGCCGCGGTGCTGGACGCGCTCGGGCCGCAGGGCTTCGTGGTCAACATCGCCCGCGGCTCGCTCATCGACGAGCCGGCGCTGCTGCGCTACCTGCGCGAAGGCAGGATCGCCGGCGCCGGCCTGGACGTGTTCGACAACGAGCCGAAGATCGACCCGGCGTGGTTCTCGCTCGACAACGCGGTGCTGCTGCCCCACGTGGGCAGCGCCACCGAAGAAACGCGCACCGCCATGGGCGCGCTGCAGGTCGAGAACCTGCAGCTGCACTTCGCCGGCAAGCCGGTCAAGACGCCGGTGACCTAGGCGTGTAGGCGTCGTGCGTAGGGTCGGGCGGCCCGGCGGTGCTGCTCGCGGGCAACGGCCACGTGCGGCGCGATCTCGGCGCTCCCCTGTACCCTTGCCAGGCCTTCGGCAAGCGTAGAGGTGTCCTGCGGTATGATTCCCCCTCTCACGCCTTACCTAATCTCTTGGAGGAGTACGGAATGAAACTCAAGGCTCTCGCGCTCGCAGTGGGCGCAATCGGCGCGCTCAGCGCGCTTCCTGCCGCCGCGCAGCAAGTCACGTTCATGACCGGCCCTCAGGGCGGGGTCTGGGTGCCTCTGGGCGGCGCGCTGAAGGGCATGTGGGAAAAGGCGATCCCCGGGCTGAACGTCACCGCCACCCCCGGCGCCGGCATCGCCAACATCCGCGGCGTGGACGAGGGCAAGGCGCAGATCGGCTTCGGCAACTCCAGCACCACGGTGGACGGCATCGCCGGCCGCGCGCCCTATCCAAAGAAGGTCACCAACGTATGCCAGCTGGCCAACATCTACCCGCAGTACTTCCAGGTGGTGGCCCTCGCCAGCGCCAACGTCAGGGCACTCGCCGACCTGAAAGGCAAGTCGCTGGTGACCCAGCCCAAGGGCAACACAGGCGAGTTGCTCACCGAGGTGGTGCTGAAGCTGAACGGCCTGTCCTACCAGGCGCTGTCCAAGGCTAATTTCCAGGCTTCCTACACCGACGCGGTGTCGATGATGAAGGACGGCCACGCCCAGGTGTTCACGCTCGGCACCACGGCGCCGGCCTCCTCGGTGATGGACCTCGCCAGCGCGCGCGACATCAACCTGGTGCCGGTGGACGACAAGACCATGGCCGCGCTGAAGAAGGAAAACGCCGGCTACAACAAGCTCATCATCAAGGCGGGCACCTACCCGAAGCAGGCGCAGGACGTGCCGGTGATCGGCTACTCCACCCACATCATCGCCGCCTGCGACCTGCCCGAGCAGGTGGTCTACAACATGGTGAAGACCATGGCCGCCAACGTGGACTCGATGTCGGCGGTCAACAAGGCCATCGCCGGCATCACCCCCAAGGACATGGCCACCGACATCGGCGTGCCCTTCCACAAGGGCGCGGCGAAGTTCTACAAGGAAGCGGGGGCGATGTAAGCTTGCCGCAGCCGGTCTGACCCGGGACGGGGGCGGCGCAGCCGCCCCCGTTTTCGTTCCAGGACCCGAGGGGGGAGCCTTGCCCGAGATCGCCACGCCGAGGACACCGATCCAGTCCGACGAGAAGCCGGCCACCGCGCCCGGCTCGAAGCTGCTGCGCGGGCTGGTCGGCGCCATCGCGGTGGTGATGTCGCTGTACCACATGTACGTCGCCGGATTCGGCCCCCCCGAGGCGGTCATCTTCCGCGGCACGCACCTGATGTTCGCCGTCGGGCTGGTGTTCCTGCTCTACCCCACGCGCCCCGGCGGCGGCATCGGCTGGCGCCTGCTCGACTGGGCGCTGCTCGGGCTCGGCCTCGCCTTCGTCCTCAACATCTTCCTCAACTACCAGGCCTTCACCAACCGCATCATCTACATCGACGAGCTCACCACGGCGGACAGGTTCTTCGCCGTGGTCTCGGTGCTGGTGGTGCTGGAGGGCACGCGCCGCGTCATCGGCTGGGCGCTGCCGCTCACCGCGCTGGTGTTCCTGGTCTACGCCGCGGTCTTCACCCAGGTCAAGCTGCCGGTGCTGATGGAGCAGGTCTACCTGTCCACCGAGGGCATCTTCGGCTCGACGCTCGGGGTCTCGGCCTCCTACGTCATGCTGTTCGTCATCTTCGGCGCCTTCATGGAAAGGAGCGGCACCGGGCAGCTGTTCATGGACTTCGCCATGTCCATCACCGGCCACAGCGCCGGCGGCCCGGGCAAGGTGGCGGTGGTGAGCTCGTCGCTGTTCGGCACCGTCTCGGGCAGCGCGGTGGCCAACGTCATGGTCGACGGCCCGATCACCATCCCGCTCATGAAGCGCACCGGCTTCCGGCCGCCCTTCGCCGCCGCGGTGGAGTCGGTCGCCTCCACCGGCGGCCAGATCATGCCGCCGGTGATGGGCGCTGCCGCCTTCGTCATGGCCGAGTTCCTCTCGGTGCCCTACGCGCAGGTCGCGCTGTGGGCGCTGGTGCCGGCCCTGCTCTACTACGCCGCGGTATTCTTCGCGGTGCACTTCGAGGCCAAGCGCCACAGGCTGGCCGGGGTGCCCAGGGACCAGTTGCCGCGCTTCACCCTGGTGATGGCGCAGCGCGGCCACCTGTTCACGCCGATCCTGATCGTGCTGTTGGGCCTGTTCATGGGCTACTCGGCGCCGCTGTGCGCCCTGGTGGCCGCGATCAGCTGCCTGCCGGTGGCGGCGATGCGCGCCACCACGCGCGAGGGGCTGCGCTGGAAGAACGTGCTGGAGGCGCTAGAGGAAGGCGCCAAGAACGCGCTGTCGGTGGCGATGGCCTGCGCCTGCGCCGGGATCGTCATCGCCTGCGTCACCATCACCGGCCTGGGCATCGTGTTCACCCAGATCGTGATCGCGCTGGCGCAGGATGCGCTGATCCTCGCGCTGCTGCTCACCGCCGTGGCCGGGATCATCCTCGGCATGGGCATGCCCACGACGCCCGCCTACATCGTCATGGTGGCGCTGCTGGTGCCGGCGGTGATCAAGATGGGCGTAGTGGCCCCGGCGGCGCACATGTTCGCGTTCTACTTCGCCATCCTGTCGGCCATCACCCCGCCGGTGGCCCTCGCCGTGTTCGCCGCGGCGAGCCTGGCCAAGGCCAACATGTGGCAATCGGGCTTCGCCGCGATGCGCGCCGCGGCGCCGGCCTACATCGTGCCGTTCATGTTCGTCTACGAGCCCCGGCTGCTGCTGATCGTCAAGGACTGGGGTGCCGATTGGCCGTTCGTGCTCTGGTCGGTGGCCTCGGCCACGGTGGGCGTCATCTGCCTCTCCGGCGGCCTGTTCGGCTGGCTGCTGGGCCCTGCCTTGATGTGGCAGCGGGCGCTGCTGGTGATCGCCGCGTGCTGCCTCATCAAGCCCGGGCTGGTCACCGACGCGGTCGGCCTCGCGCTGCTCGCCGTGGTGGTGGCCGCGCAGCTGCTGGAGCGACGCCGCGCGGCGGGGGCCGCGCAGTCCTAGTAGGCGCGGGCCCCGGCGCGCGCGGCGTCGCCGGCCTGCGCCGGCGCCGGTTCCGCGGCGTCGAAATCGATCTCGACCCTGGCGCCGTTGGGGTCGAAGAAGAACAGCTGCCAGGTGCCGTAGGCCGGCAGCCGGCGCAGCTCGTAATCCACGCCGCGGGCCTTGAGCTTCGCCACCGCCGCGGCAAGCCCCCTGCCGGTGAAGGCCACGTGGTCGATCACGCCCTTCACCAGCCGCTCGCGCCCGATGCCGGCCACGATGTGCAGGATCGGGTCCGGCCCCTTGCCGCCGTCGGCATAGAGCCAGGCGCCGGGGAAGGTGAACGGCGGCCTTGCGCCGGCCTTGAGGTTGAGGTGTTCCTCGTAGAACGCCAGCGTCGCCGGCAAGTCGTCGGTGAGGATGGTGAAGTGGTTGCAGGCCAAGACGGTCATGCCCCGCCTCCCCGGCGCCTCAGGCCTTCGCCGCCACGCTCGCCTGGCGCGTCTTGTCCAGCACCGTCATCGCGGTGGCGACCATGCTGCCGACGTCGCCCGCGCTGGCCGGCAGGATCAGGGTGTTGGAGGTCTTGGCGAGGTTGCCGAAGGCGAGCACGTACTCCTGCGCCACCTTCAGGTTGGCCGCGTCCATGCCGCCCTTGTCGCTGATCGCCTCGGCGACCGCGCGCACCGCGGCGGCGTTGGCCTCCGCGATCAGGCGCAGCGCCGTGGCCTCGCCCTGGGCGCGGTTGATGGCGGCGGTCTTCTCGCCCTCGGACTCCAGCACCGCGGCCTGCTTCTTGCCGTCGGCGAGGTTGATCTCCTCCTGGCGCTGGCCCTCGGACTTGGCGATCAGCGCCCGCTTCTCGCGCTCGGCGGTGATCTGTTGCTGCATCGCGCGCAGGATGGATTCCGGCGGGGTGATGCTCTTGATCTCGTAGCGCAGCACCTTGATGCCCCAGTTGCGCCCGGCCTCGTCCAGCACCGCCACGATCTGGCGGTTGATCTCCTCGCGCGACTCGAAGCTCTTGTCCAGCTCCATCTTGCCGATCTCGCTCCGGAGCGTGGTCTGCGCCAGCTGCGAGATCGCCGAAATGTAGTTGGCCGAGCCGTAGGAGGCGAGGCGCGGATCGGTGACCTGGAAGTACAGCACCCCGTCCACCGCGAGCTGGGTGTTGTCCTTGGTGATGCAGACCTGCTCGGGCACGTCGAGGGGCACTTCCTTCAGCGAGTGCATGTAGGCGACGCGGTCGAGGAACGGGATGATCAGGTTCAGGCCCGGCTCCAGGGTGGCGTGGAAGCGGCCGAAGCGCTCCACCACGTAGGCGAACTGCTGCGGCACGATGCGCACCCCCTCCATGACGAAGGCCACCACCACCGCGAGGAAGAAGATCCACACCGCGTACTTCTCGGTGGCGGGGAAGAGCGCGGCCGCAATGGACACGACCAGCGCGATGACCATCTTCATGAGCATGGGGAACTCCTAGGTTGAACTAGCCCGGGCGCCGGGCGGTGACCTTCAGCGTGTTGCCGTTGGCCGAGAGCACATACAGCAGCGAGCCGCCCTGCGGCGAGCCCTCGCCTGCGTTTTCGTCGACCACCACGGCGTCCCAGCTCGCGCCGCGGTAGCGCACCTTCGCCAGCCGCGCGCCTTGGTCGATCCAAGATTCGAAGCTGGCCGGCTGGCCGGCGTCGATGTGCGGCATCTGCGCCGCGGCGTTGCGCACCCGGTAGGCGTGCGCCCAGTAGCAGCCGGCGGCGGCGATCGCGGCGGCCACCAGCGCCTGCACCGGGGTGTCCTGGCCGAGGTGCGCGGCGGCGGCGGCGCCGAAGGCGGCCACGCCGAGCATCAGCAGGTAGAAGGTGCCGGTGACCAGCTCAATGATCACCAGGGTCAGGCCCAGGATCGCCCAGGCCAGGGTAGGGTCCAGTTCGCCGCTCATGTGCCTAGTCTAATTTAGAATCGGCCGATCATGGACGCCTCGGCCGTCGCCAACGAACTTGCCGCATTGCACGATCGCGCCGGGCTGGCGGCGCCCTTCACCAGCCGCGACCCGGGTTTCACCCCCGCCTCGGGCTACGCAGCGGCGCGACAACTGCACGCCCGGCGCCTCGCCGCCGGCTGGCGGCCGGTGGGCCGCAAGATCGGTTTCACCAACCGGTCGATCTGGCCGCGCTATGGCGTGCACCAGCCCATCTGGGGCACGGTGTACGACCGCACCCTGACGCGCGCGGCGGACAACCGCGCCACGGTGCCGCTGGCAGGCTACGCGCAGCCGCGCATCGAGCCCGAAATCTGCTTCGGCCTGAAGGCGCCACCGCCACGCTCACGCAACCCCGAGGCGCTGCTGAGCGCCATCGAGTGGATCGCGCACTCGGTGGAGATCGTGCAATGTCACCACCCGGACTGGAAGTTCACGCTGGCCGACTGCACCGCGGACAACGGCCTGCACGGGCACCTGGTGCTGGGCACGCCGGTCGCAATCGGGCGCATTTCGGGCCTCGCCGCCGCCCTGCCTTGGCTCAAGGTGGCGCTCAGTTGCAACGGCGAAGTGCGCGACCGGGGCGTCGCCTCGGTGGTGCTCGACAGCCCGTTGATGGCGCTGGCGCACTTCATCGAGGTGCTGGCGAACCAGCCCGATGCCGAGCCGCTGCAAGCGGGCGAAATCATCAGCACTGGCACCATCACCGACGCGCACCCGGTGAAGCCGGGGGAAACCTGGAGTACCGACCTGCACGGCTTCGCGGTACGGGGGATGGAGATCACCTTCGCCTGAAGCGGCCCCTCGAGGGCATCACCGTCGCGGGCCTAGAGCAGGGCATCGCCTGAGCGTTCTGCACCCGGCAACTGGCGCAGCCTGGGGGCAGCGTCATCAAGCACAGAGGAAATCAGGGTCGAAATCAGGACCAAAACAGGGACGGACCTCGATCTTCCGCTGTGCGAAAAATCGTGGTCCGTCCCTGTTTTTGACCTGGGCTAGGTTTTCTTGCCGACCTCGATGCCCGCGGCCTTCGCCAGGTCGCGGTGCACGCGGGCGACGCGCTCGACCTCACCCTTGGCGGGGAAGCGCTCGTAGAAGCCCTCCTCATTGAACATCTTCGCCATCTCCGACCAGGGCCCGAGGCGGTGCTCCCAGCGCGCGAGGCGCCCCTCCTCCTTGTCGCCGTCCTCGCGCGACAGATCCGAACAGACGCGGATCATGGCCTTGATGGAAACCGGCTTGGTGACCATGTAGCCGTCCCTGCCCCAGGCCTCGCCGAAGGCGCTCTTCGCGGCCTTGAAGAAGTCGCGCACCATGCCGTAGTAGCGCGGCACTTCCTTGGAACTGCCGCCCGCGAGCTGGATCGAGCGCCACTTGCCGCGCACCCAGCGGTGGATCTCGTTGAACAGCTCGGCCTGCAGCACCCACTTGTCGCGCTGGCTGCGGCCGCCCAGGCGGTTGATGCGGTACCTGAGCGGGCTGTCGCCCTCGCTGTAGAGCTTCTCCACCAGGCGCGCGGCGAACTTGCGGTCCGGCGCCGCCCAGGACACGCGCTCGTACAGGTCGATCAGGTGCGACTTGTTGATCCGCGTCGGGGTGGAATTGATAATGACGAACATCTCCGCGGCGAAGTCCTCGCTGCGGCCGTCGAAGATGACGCAGGGCACGTTGATGGTGGCGGCGTCCTGCGGGCGCTCCTGGTTGTAGAAGTGCAGCGCCGCCAGGCGGTGCTGGCCGTCGATGATCAGGAACTTGCCGCTGGGCTCGGCGAGGCTGCCCGAGCCGTCGCCATTGGCGCGGAACTGCAGCTTTTCGTGGGTGAACAGCAGCACCGTGCCCGGGATCGCGGGCTGCGACATCGCGGTCTCGTAGAAGTTGGTGAGCTGGCGCACCTTGGCGCGCGACAGGCCGCGCTGGAAGGCCGAGTCGGTGCGCTCGATGCGCGAGATGAACTGGGCGATGTCGTCGGCCTGCGACACCGGGGAGGGGGCGATTTGCTCGCCCTCGCCGTAGAACCGGCTGATGAACCGGACCCTGGCGAGGAGATCCTTCGCCCGGTAGCTGACGAAATAGAAGATCCCGTCTTTCTGGCGGATCTGGGTTGCATGCATGTCGCCGTCCCTGTCCCTTGAGGCTGTTTTTATGGCCGGGCCCAAGGGAATATACCCGAATCAGGGGGGACAGGCCGGCAACGTCAGGGTCTGGAGGACCTCCCCGCTGGCGCGGTTCTGGACGAAAGCGACCACTCCGGACGCTCGGGACCACCTTGCCAGGGACTGGGGCGGGCTGGGCTGGGCCCTGTGGCACCTCAGTACGCCGCTGCTCATGGGCCTGGTCGCGCAGTACCTCGGCCTTGTGGCCGGGTTCTGGGCCGCCGGCGAGCGGGGCCTCGCCGCCGCCTTCGCGGTGACTTTCACACCACAATGGGCCTTCGCCAGCCAGAAGGTTGCCCAATGAAGCTCTCCGTCCTCGACCAGTCCCCCATCATCCATGGCCACAGCGCCGCCGAGGCCCTGCAGGCCACCCTTGCGCTCGCGCGCCGCGTCGATGAGCTGGGCTACCACCGCTACTGGCTCGCCGAGCACCACGCCATCGCCGCGCTCGCCGATCCCTGCCCCGAGGTGCTGCTCGCGCGCCTGGGGGCGGAAACCAGGCGCATCCGCATCGGCTCGGGCGGGGTGCTGCTTCCCTACTACAGCGCCTTCAAGGTGGCCGAGGTGTTCCGCATGCTGGAGGCCCTCTACCCGGGGCGCGTGGACCTCGGCATCGGCCGCGCCCCGGGCGGGGACCAGCGTACCGCGCGCGCGGTGGGCGGCGGGCAGTTTCCCACTGCGGAGGATTTTCCGCAGCGCGTCTGGGAGCTGGTGGGGCATCTCGATGGCAACCTGCCCGACGAGCATCCGAGCAGGCGCGTGCGCCTGCAGCCCGAGGGGCCCGGCGCGCCGCAGGTGTGGCTGCTGGGGTCCTCGGACTACAGCGGCGTGCTGGCCGCGCAGCTGGGCCTGCGCTTCGCCTTCGCGCACTTCATCAACGCCCAGGGCGGTGACACCGTGATGCGCTACTTCAGGGACCAGTTCCAGCCCTCGGCGCGCGAAGACCGGCCCCACACCCTGCTGTGCTGCTCGGTGTCCTGCGGCGAGACCGACGCCGAGGGCGAGCGGATGGCGAAGGTGGTGGACCTGCGCCGGCTGGAGATGGCCTACAACCTGGACACCCCGGTGCCGACCCTGGCGATGGCCGAGGCGCGCCGCTACACCGAGCCGGAAATGGCGCACATCCGCAGCCAGCGGCCGCGGCTGATCTTCGGCGGCACGGCCACCTGCAAGGCGAAGCTGGAAGAACTGGCGGCGCAGTACCAGGCCGACGAGATCATGATCCTCACCCTCACCGGGGATTACCCCGCGCGGGTGCGGTCCTACGAGAGATTGGCGGCGGCGTTCGGGCTCGCCGGGACCGCGGCGTGATCCTGCGCACACGCGGCCGGTCGGCGGCCCCAGCCTAGCGGCTGAGCTTCTCCAGCATCTCCACCACGGTCTTGTGCTCCCGCTCGCGCGCCATGTCGAGCGGCAGCCTGCCCTCGCGGTTGCGTGCCTTCGGATCCACCCCCTGCTGCAGCAGCAGCCGCACCAGTTCCTCGTAGCCCCCGTCCGCCGCCGCGTGCATCACGGTATTCCCCTTCAAGTCCTTCACCTTCAGGTCCGCGCCGGCCTGCATCAGCACCCTCGCGGTATCGGTGTTCCCCGTCAGGATCGCCCACTGCAGCGGCGACTCCCCGTCGTCGTTCCTCACCTTCGGGTCCGCCTTCGCCCTGAGCAGCAGCTCCGCGTAGTGCGGATCGGTCTGCATCGCCGCGTAGTGCAGCGGCGTCTCGCTGTTCTTCGTCCTCGCCGCCAGGCTGGCGCCTGACTTGATCAGCAATTCGGTGAGCTCCTTGTAGCTCTTCTCGATCGCCACGTGCAGCGGCGTCTCCCCGTTCGCGTTGCGGGCGTCCAGGTTGATCCTGCCGCGCAGGACGATGCCTTCGGCGAGCAGGGGCTTGCTTTCGTGCAGGGCTTCGAAGAGGCGTTCCTCGGGGGCGACGGCCTGGGCGAGGACGGCCAGGGGAATGAATGCACAGATGGCTACAAGCCTATTCATGGAGAAATTCTAGTGATCCTGAAACTGGGGGCGCAACCAGGGTGATTTGCGCAGCCCGAATCTTAACCTTGCAATTCAGGAGTGGCGCTCCGGATTTGCGGGGATGAAGACGTTCCTCCGTTCGCAGTTCACATCCCGGCCGTGAGCGTGCGCAAGCACTGGGCCATGCACCGCATTGTCCTAAGGGGTCTCGTCAACGCTCCCGGGGTGTACGCCCGCAACAGCGGATTTGTGCCGAGAACTTGCTGCGGGGTAAGGAGGTGTGGCAAGGGCGTGGGGCAACGAGGCTTTAGCGATCTCGAAGTCAAGCCGCGCCCCCTGGCGAGGACGCAGGCCAACCAGCTTCTTCTTGCCGCTGCCTGGGGGCCTCACCCGTAAGCGAAGGCCTTGCGTTCCGAGCGGCTACCCATGCGCGCCGCGCGAATCCCCCGGCGCCTCCCCCCGCTCATGCATCCCGTAATCCCGCACCACCGTCGCCACCCGTAGCCGGTAATCCTGGAACACCTCCCCCCGCCCCGCCGCCTGCGCCGCCCGGTGCGCCGCCACGTTCCGCCACCGCTTCACCGCCTCCTCGTCCCGCCAGATCGACAGCGACAGGTACTTCCCGGGCGTCGTCAGCGACTCGAAGCGCTCCACCGACACGAACCCGTCCATCGCCTGCAACTCGGCCTTCAAGCCCTCGGCCATGCGCAAGTAATCGTCTTTGCGCCTGGGATTGGGCAATACTTCGAAGATGACCGCGATCATCACGCCTCCTGAACACAACAGATCTAACCGATCGGTTAGATCAGCCTAGCATGCGCGCCCTGGAGCACCGCATCCCGCCGCCCCTCGTGGGCCTCGCCACCGCCGGCCTGATGTGGCTGCTCGCGCGCGAGTTCCCTCAATACCGCATCCCGGCCCCCGGCGCCACGAAAGCCGCGATCCTGCTCGCCTGCATCGGCGCCGCGATCGACCTGGCGGGCCTGGCCGCGTTCCTGAAAGCCAGGACCCCCATCAACCCCCTCAAGCCGGAGAAGGCGACGAGCCTGGTGCGCTCCGGCATCTACCGCCACAGCCGCAACCCGATGTACCTGGGAATGCTGGTGCTGCTGCTGGCCTGGTCGGCCTACCTCGCGCACCCGGCGGCGTTCGCGGCGCTGCCGCTGTTCGTGCTGTATATCAACCGCTTCCAGATCGCACCCGAGGAGCGCGCGATGGCGAAGCTGTTCGGCGCCGAGTTCGACGACTACCGCCGCCGCGTGCGCCGCTGGCTCTGATGCAGAAGCTTTCGCTCGGCGAGTACCTGAGGCAAAAGGCCGATTGCCTCAAGCAGGAGACGCTGGCGCTCTACCACGCCGCCCGCGACCCCCGCACGCCGCTCGCGGCCAAGATCCTCGCCGGCATGATCGTGGCCTACGTCGTTTCGCCAATCGACCTGATCCCGGACTTCATCCCGATCCTCGGCCTCCTGGATGACCTCATCCTGGTGCCGCTGGGAATCGTCATCTGCCTCAGGATGATCCCGCCGCAGGTGATGGCGGAGGCGCGAATCGCGGCACGCCAGCAGATCGAGACCACCAAGAGCAAAACTGCCGCCATCGTGGTCATCGCGATCTGGATTGCGCTTGCGGTCTTGCTGGGCGTCTGGATCATCTGATAGAAGAAGGCATGAGCGCGATCACCAAGCTGCTGGGCATCGACCTGCCCGTCATCCAGGCTCCGATGGCGGGCTCGCAGGGCAGCGCGATGGCGATCGCGGTGTCCAACGCCGGCGGCCTGGGCTCGCAGCCCTGCGCCATGCTGGCCCCGCACGGGATCGCGCGGGAACTCGCGGCCATCACGGCCGGAACGAGCAAGCCCTACAACGTGAACTTCTTCTGCCACCTGCCGCCGGCGCCGGACGCGGTGCGCGAGGCGGCCTGGCGCGCCAAGCTCTCGCCCTACTACGAGGAGTTCGGCATCGACGCGGACAGGATTCCCGCGGCCCCGGGGCGATCGCCCTTCAGCGCCGAGGCGGCCGACGTGCTGGAAGCGTTCCGGCCCCCGGTGGTGGGCTTCCATTTCGGGCTGCCCTCGAAGGAACTGCTGGCGCGGGCGCGCAGTTGGGGCTCGAAGATCCTGTCCTCGGCGACGACGGTGGCGGAGGCGCGCTGGCTGGAAGCGCAGGGGGTGGACGCGATCATCGCCCAGGGCAACGAAGCCGGCGGCCACCGCGGCGTGTTCCTCGCCGAGGATGTTTCCACGCAGCCGGGCACCTTTGCGCTCCTGCCGCAGGTGGTGAAGGCGGTGAGGGTGCCGGTGATCGCCGCCGGCGGCATCGCGGACGCGCAGGGCGTGCGTGCGGCGCTGGCGCTGGGCGCCTCCGGCGTGCAGGTAGGCACCGCCTACCTGCTGTGCCCGGAGTCGCTGGCGAGCGCGGTGCACCGCGCGGCGCTGAAGGGCCCGCAGGCGGCGGAAACGGCCTTGACGAACCTCTTCACCGGCCGCCCGGCGCGCGCCATCGTGAACCGCCTGATGCGCGAGCTGGGCCCGATGAACCCGGCCGCGCCCGCGTTTCCGCTCGCCACCGGCGCGATCGCGCCGCTGCGCGCGGCGGCGGAGAAGCTGGGCAGCGGCGACTTTTCGCCCCTGTGGTCCGGGCAGAACGCCAACGGCTGCCGCGAGGTATCCGCGGCGCAGATGACGAAGGACCTCGCCGGCGGCTAGACCGCCGCCAGCCTCTACGCCGTGTCCGGACGCGGCGGGTTAAGCTTGCGCCCCCGGAGGAGTCGGCTGAAAGGAACCAGGGTGAGGATCGGTTTCGTCGGATTGGGATTGATGGGCCGGCACATGGCGGCAAGCCTGCTGAAGGCCGGACACGTGCTGAAGGTGAAGGACCTGCGGCGCGAGGCGGCGAACGAACTCATCGCCGCCGGCGCGCAGTGGGCGCAGGACGTCGCGACGGATGCCGACATCGTGTTCACCTCAGTGCCGGGGCCGGCGGAGGTGGAAGCGGTGGCGAAGGAGATCCTTGCCTGCGCGAAGCCCGGCACCGCCTGGTTCGACCTCAGCACCAATTCGCCCGACATGGTGCGCAAGATCCACGGCCTGTGCGCGCACAAGGGGGTGCAGTTCCTCGACGCCCCCGTCAGCGGCGGCCCGAAGGGCGCGCAGTCGGGCAAGCTTGCCATCATGGTGGGCGGGGACCGCGCCACCTACGAGCGCTGCCTGCCGGTGATCAAGGTCATCGGCGACCAGCCGTTCCATGTCGGCGAGGCGGGCGCGGGCACGGTGGCGAAGCTGGCGCATAACGTCTCCAGCTTCATGGTGCAGACCGCGCTGGCGGAGGCCTTCACGCTCGGGGTCAAGGCCGGCGTCGAGCCGGTCGCGCTGCTGCGCGCGCTCCGGCAGGGCGCCACCGGCCGCGCGCGCACATTCGACCGGCTGGTGGACCAGTTCCTGCCCGGCAAGTACGACCCGCCCGCCTTTGCGCTCAAGCTGGCGCACAAGGACGTCAGCCTCGCGCTGCAGCTGGGCAAGTCGGTGGGCGTGCCGATGAAGGCGGGCGAGCACGCGCTCGCCGAGCTCGCCGAGGCGATGGCGCGCGGCTGGCAGGACCGGGACTGCCGCGTCGCCATGACGCTGCAGGAGGAACGCGCAGGCGTGTCGGTGAAGGTATCTGAAGAAAAGCTGAAGGACGTATTGGCCTGATGCACTGACCCCTTGGGGCCGGGGCTGCGTTGCATGCCTCAGGGGTCCTTCCGGGGCGGACCGCTACGTGCGCAAGGACGCGGCGCAGGGCGAGACGCGCAGCCTTGGCTTTTTCCACCAGCCCGAAGGGCAGTTCGAGGGTCTGCTGGGTCTGCCGATCATCGGCGGCGGCCAGGGCGCGGGGCGCCGGCTGCGGCAGCAACCGGCCGCACTGCTGTACCTGCGCAGCGAGGCGCTGTCCTTCAGCGAACTGGGCACGCTGGAATCCCGCCCGGTGGGGACAGCCGACGGCTGCCGGATTGTGGGGCTGAATCGCGTAAACTTCGCCCCCGCCGCCATGCAGCTCTCGCGCTAGCTCCTGAACCCGTCGCAGCACAAGCTCGGCATCGCCGTCATGGTCCTGTGCACCCTGCTCTGGAGCACGGCCGGGCTGCTGACGCGCGCCACCTCGGTCACCAACGGCTGGGAGACCAACTTCTGGCGCTCCCTGTTCCTGTGCCTGGTGGTGGGCGTGCTGCTGCTGGCGCAGCACCGTGCCGACGCGC
>Ga0194131_10001610_pt1 | contig 38408 bp, 50 predicted proteins | sample TA2KigO120mmetaG_FD_148631 | JGI IMG/M metagenome (GOLD analysis project Ga0194131, IMG submission 148631) | Freshwater microbial communities from Lake Tanganyika, Tanzania - TA2015053 Kigoma Offshore 120m | ecosystem: Environmental > Aquatic > Freshwater > Lake | place: Tanzania: Lake...
CCGACAGGGCGTTCTCGGCCGCGTCGATCATCGAGTCCCCCAGGTTCGTGAACTCCAGCACGCCCTCGGCGGCGTCGATGACGACCTCCCACTCCTCGTCGGAGAGGGTGCGCCCAAGCAAGTCCTGGAACCAGTCCCTGTCCCACCAGGCGACGGCTATCTCGTCCTCCGGGCGGTAGTTCCGCAGCAGGGCTTTTCGCACGATCGAGACTTCCACGGTCAGACCATCGCCTTCATCTTCTTGCCGTGGAACGCCGACTTCTTCGCGAGTTTCGCCACGGCGTTCCTCGCCCACTTCCTGCGGATGCGGTCGATCTTCTCGTAGTACGGTTCCGGGTCGAGGTCCGGGTCGTCCCAGTCCTCCGGCCCCTCAGGGAAGTCGCAGTAGCCGGAGTAAATCTTCTTGCCACGGTAGAAGGCGTCGCAACCGATGAAGTCGCACCCCGGTTCCTCGTAGGCGTTCAGGAACGCGAGTTCGGGCCAGATGGCGGAGATTTGCGTGAGACCCTCGGAGCCGGGCGACCAGGCGGTGTTGAAGGTGAACGTCGCGCCGTGCCTGTCCTGGCCCCCGAAGTAGGTGTCGTAGTCGCCCCACTTCGTCCCCCAGTTGTCGCAGCACCAGTCGTACCAGTGCCTCGCGCCGTGCTTCCTGACGTTGGCCCTCTCGATCTTGCGTTGCGCGGTCATCTCGTCCTTGTCGGTGAAGAACGCGGCGTCGGTGTCCCTCAGTTCCCGCGGGCAGGGGAAGTTCCCCTCGAAGATGCGCCACTCGCGGTCGTCATAGTGGAACTTGCCGTTGACTTTCTTCCTCTTGCCGTGGTCGGGGTTCTTGCAGGCCTCGACGAACTTCTTGACCTCGGCCGGCTTGCCGACGACCCAGAGGGTGTTGTCGCAGTGGTTGGGCATCAGGCTTCGTCCTGCTCGATGAACGGCTCCAGGTGGAGACCCTCGATGATGAACGCCACGGTTCGCACGAGGCCGTTGGGCATCGTCACCTGGGCGTCGCGCCTGCCGAGCAGGGCGAGGCGTATCGCCTCCTCCGCGGTCTCCACGAACACCTCGTGGACGGGCGGGTAGTGGTTGGACGAGAGATGCCAGAGCAGCTGTTGCCGCCTGCCGACGCCGAGCGCGTCGCCCGTCTCGATCATCCCCTCCGTCGAAATCCGTCCCATACAGGTCTTCCCTTCTCTCGTTGGATGCTGAACGCTACGGCGAGCAGTAGAGCCTTGCAACCCGCAACAGTGTGACAAGTGGCACACGGTTGGAGGTTGCTACCCGCAAGGTTTGCCCGTAGCGTCACCCCTATGAAAGACACCAAGTACGCCTCCCTCCTGGAGGCCATCATTTACGGAAGCATCCGCCCCAGGGTTGAGGAGGACAACGAGCGCGAACTCGTCAGTCTTCTGGACGCCGAAGACGCCTCCAAACTCGAGGAGCGCAGGGGTCTCTCGCACTTCTACAGGGCGATGAACGACGGCATCGTCTACGCGGGCGTCGCGCCCGACCCGTACCGCGCCATCGGCTACGAAGGCTTCGCCGAGGCCGTCAGGAGCGAGGACACCCTCGTCGTGGTCTCCCACGGCTGGGCGGCCCCAGGCGAGTGGGACGGTGCTCCCTCCGAGTGTCCGGACCGCAGGCGGGTCAGGATGACCATCGTGATCGAGGGCCTGGGCAAGTTCGTCTCGATCATCCGCTTCCTTGACGAACCCGACGAACCGCTCGTGGAGGGCGACGGGAGGGGGCCGCTCCGCGACGCGATCGAGTCCCGGATACTGGAGGTCTTGAGCCAGATGAACTGACCCGTCATCCGCCACCGTCGGCTACCTAGACCGAGGCACGCGCGACGGACGGGGCGTTGCGCGGTCCCGACAGCCAGCCCAGAGGGCTGGACTCCGGAGTGCGTCGCGAGTCGCTCGCCACCCCCCGGGCGTGCGCGACTCGGATCTATCCGAACCGCCCGGCCGTCGGTGTCGCGGGTCACGTCCTAGCAGGTTGCAAGGCGCAAGGCGACGCCGTAGCGTTTCGGGTATGAGTAAAGCCCAAATGACCGTCACCGTCCCCGACGGCGGCGCGCTTGACGCGGTCGGCGTCCTGATGCAGATGACCGAGGAGTTCTTTTACGCCAACCGAGAGAGCCTCGGCGACGAGGCGTTGGACGCGATCAACGTGAAGATCGAGATACTGGAGGAGAACACGAAATGACCAACGAAGCGCAGAAATACGCGGCGGGCATCGCGGACGAGGTCCGCGCGCTCGACAAGGCCCTCGCGGGGGGCGACGAAGCGGCGCAGGCCCTCGTCGATCTCGAGATGACCGACCGCGAGGACGCGGAGGGCGACTGGTTCGGCCTCTGGCTGAACGAGAGCGCGCTGGACGTCTCGGTCCGGGTGGACACGCGCGGCCACGATTGGGGGGCGACGGTAATCGTCCTGCGCACCGTGGGCGGCCCCCGTTGCGAGGTCGTCTGGGACAGCCACGACGCCTCGAACGTCGAGGTGCTCGCGTGGTGGGGTAGGGACCTCGGCCGCGAGCGCATCACGGTCGATCACATCGCGGCGAGGTTCGAGGAACTCGTCGAACTCAACTTCCCCGCGAGCGCACCATCGACGGCGACGAGCGTCTTCCGCCACCGTCGGGAAACTTAGAACAACGCGACGACGCGCGCGTTTTGCGGTCCCGTTCTTCGGGGGTTCGACCCGACATCGGGGGGGCGCGAAGGGGGCTGGACTCGAGACCGAGACGCAGGCTCCCAGTCGAGCCCAAACCGAGTGGTTCACCGGTTAACGGCCGACGCGAGACGCGACGGGCTGGACTCGAGAACGACGACGCGCACCAATCAGGATCGGTCGTCGGAGTTCCTGGCGCAGCGGCGGGTCGCTCGCGAGTCCCGTCTTCTGGCCCCGCGGCGCATTTTTGGTTGTTTTCCCACTTCTGACGAGTTAAGCAAATAACCACGCGGCGCTCTCCGGCCCCGTTTTTCGTCGTTTCGCTCCCCAGCCCCGTTTTTCGTCTTTTTCGTCGTTCCGGTGTCCGGGCCCGCGGCGGGCTGGACTCAGGAACGCTTTGCGGTCCAGACGCTAATCCCTACCAAGCGTTAATCTTTCCAGTAATCAAATGCTACGACTACAAATGCAACGATTACAAATATAGAGAATACCAATCTATAAATCAAGAGCGTTTGGGGGATTCCCCGATTGTCCTGGACCGACAATACTCGGAAACGTTCATGCCGGCCAGCATGGCGAGGTCCTCCAGTTTCTCGAACTGTTCCAGCGTCATGGCAAAGTGCACGACTCGGCGTTTGGTCGCCTTGCCGTACTTTTCGTTTGCGAGGGAAACGCCGTTCATGGATTCACCCTCGCCCCCTCGCACCGATGGCGCAGGCTGACGAGCAGCTTGCGGAGCTGGTCGGGCGTCGTCACCGACGACAGGGCACCGACCAGGAACTCCACGGCCTGGTCCCCCCAGGCGGTCCGGGCGAGCGTAGCCAGCTCGTTCTCGTGAGCCGCGGTCGTTCCTTGCATGGTTGGTTCCTCCATTTCCTGCCCGCTCAGGTCCAGAGCCAGACCATGAAGGCGCAGAAAACGAAGAAAGCGATCGTGGCCATCACTGACGCCCAGTCATCTTTCCGAACGTCCCCACGAGGTCCGTGAGCACGCCGAGGTCCTTGCCGCGCTCCTGGGCGGCCCCAATCATTCCCAGCCTGAACGCCGGGTGACCCATCACCTCGTCTGGCGATTCGTCGCCGCCTGGCACCCAAACCCAGAGGGGGTCGGTTTGGTAGAGCCTTCCGTTGGTCTTGTCGGCCACCGTTGGTCGGCCCCTGCCAGTGCCGACCACGACGAGGCAGCGCTCCAGCGGAACCGCCTCCCCGGTCGTGCTGTGCACGATGTAGCCGAACCTGGTGCTCACGACCGCTCCCACGAGGACCCGCGGCGCACGAGACGAATCTGGCCGTCGGACTCGCGGACGACCTCCGAGTAGCTGCCACCCGACGACGACGACGAGACGTAGTTGCCCGCCGCGTCCCTCACCAGGTAAACCCTGGGTTCCGGGATCCGACTGACGACCTCCCTGTTCAGGAGCACGAGTCGGCGAGCTGCCGCTCGACCGAACGCCTGGCGGCGTCCACGATGGCTTTCGCCTGCTCCATGTCGAGGCAGGGGAAGCTGTAGTTGTGGAAGTCCGACGAGTCCCCGGTCGGCGACTGGATGGAGAACTCCACGATGACCCTGCGGGTGATCGCGTTCTGCTTGTAGGCGGTGGCGTTGTACGAGGTTACCGAGCCCTTCGGCATGCTCTTGCCCGAGTCGTCGTACGCCATGAATCCGTAGACGACCTGGCTGTCGCCGTACTCCTCGCCGCTGACGAAATCGTTCATGATGATCCGTATCACTGTTTTCTCCTTTGTTGTTTGCTTACTGGCGCGCCCCCGGTAGGAGTCGAACCTACGACCTACTGATTAGAAGTCAGTCGCTCTCTCCAGCTGAGCTACGGGAGCCTGGGTTCATTCTACGACCACGAAACGGTCGCCAGCCTCCTCCACGAGGCCGAGGTGGCCCCCGGAATCCCAGCGGACGTGCACGGTGCCCATGCAGTCCACCGTGGTGACGGTGCCCTCCTCGCCGCATCGCAGCCTCGTCCATGGGTCGTCCGTGTGCACGAGGCGAACGCGCCTCCCGACGAGCTTGAGCCTGGAGGGGATGCCAGTGTTGAACGTCATTTCTCGATCCTGTTCCCCCGCTCGTCAAATGCCTCGTTGAGCTCGTCCATGCGACGGTAATACTCGGTGCAGTAGGGACACCTCATCACGGCCTTCTCGGTGCTGTGGTTGTCCTCGCAAATCCACTCGCCATCCGTCCCCTTGAGCAGGTCCTCTATGTAGACATCACCAGCCTTGAGCATGTAGGCGCGGGAGTACTTGCGCGTCACGAACTTCGGCTTGCGCCTCTTCTTGGTCCTCATTGCTCGCCCCACCAGTGCTGGCGCGATCGGTGCGCCCTGCGGACGTCGTTCCTGCGGCGCTCCTCGGCTTGCGCCGACTCCCTGCCGAGCACGTAGGCGATGCCGATGAGGCAACTGAACGCGATCGCCGGGAACACCAGTGCCCAATCCCCGAGGTCGGTCACAGCAACTCCTCCGCCTCAATGTCGAACGCCACCTCGTCCATGTCCCAGCCGTAGTGGTCCTTGAGCAGTTGCACCGCCCGCCTCTCGGCCTCCTCCTCGTCGTCGGCCAGCACGGTCGTGGTCGTCACGAAGTGGTCGCCCACGAACTGGACGTTCCACGAGGTCTCGTACTCCTCGTCCGTCTTGCGCTTCACCGTCTTGTCCACCTCGATGTTGGTCGCCATCGTCAGACCTCCGCCAGCATCTGCTCGGCCGCCTCCTGGATGGTGTCGGCGTCCGCCGAACCGAGGAGTTGCCAACCGTCGTCCGGGTCGTTGCTCCAGGCCTCCACCCAGTCGATCGTCTCGTCGCCGTGCTCGCCGTGCTCCGAGACCATGGATATGACCCAGCCCAGGAGGTCAGCCCTGCTGTCGCTGGTGTACGCCGAGACCCGCTCGCGCACCCAGTCGGTCTGGTGCTCGTTCTGGCCGAGCGTCCTGTACACCCTCGCCTCGTAGGTTCGTTCCATGGGGGGAACGCTATCGGCGTCCCTTGCGGGTTACAACCCCCCAACCATGTGACATCCGCCACCGTCGTCGCCAACCCACCAGTGCCCTGGGGGTGACATCCGCCACCGTCAGGATGCCTTCTTCGCCTGCAGCATCTGGACGGGGGTGGAGGTGTGCGCGATCCTGTTGGTGCACACGACCTCGGTCGCCCTCACGTGCAGTTTTGCGACCTGCCCGCACTTCGGGCAGCTCCAAATGAAAGTGGATTTACCTGTTGTAGCCATACGGTATAAGACTATCAGTAGGGGGTTCGTTCCGCAACCCCCTACTGATCAGATCTGTCACGCGACACAGTCGGCTGGGGGAAGCCCCGCTGGACTCCAGAACGGCGCGACCGTCCGTGACGTCGTCGAGAGTCTCCGCCGACGAGCCGGCCAAGGGCGCCTCACCCCCGGCGTTCCGCTGTCCCGACGGGCGACCGTCGCCGCGTCGCAAATCGCAGTTACGGCCGTGCTACACCCCGTTGCCGCTTCGCGACGCCGGGAGTTCCGCACCGTCCTCCACTAGCATTCGCGCCGGTGCCCTACGCGAACGACTGCCGACGGCACGAAGAACGGAGCATTCGCCGGTCCCGCTCGCCCTGCGGGCTCGCGGTCCCTCTCGCGCCAATCGCCATCTCGCCGGGGTCCTGCTTCGACTCGCCCTCAGATTGCTCGTAAACTCGCGTTCGGGCTCGCCACTCCCTACGGTCACCGCTTCGCTCTCCTCCGGAACCTCCGGTCGGGCCACGATACGGCGCTCGCGGCGTGCGGCGCTGCGGGCACCCGTTGGACGGGTCGCCCTCGCCCTCTCTCTGTGTTCGGGCTCGTCCTGCGGACTACGCGCACGCACGCCACGCGTGCCCGACCATTTCGTACCCGTCCCGCCCGCGCTCATCGTTTCGACGAAGTCGAAGCGACCGCGCTCGAAGCCCTGTCGCGGCAAGTCCGCGGACCGGCTCCTCGCACTCTCGCGACGGGCTGAGCCGGGCACTCGCGGTCGAGACACGTTCCCCAGTCCCGACCGTCATGACCGACCCCCGCTCGTCCGTGGCCCGCGGGCAACTCGTTAGCCTCCGGCTTAACTCGCCGTTCTCGACTCGACCCTCGCTCGACTACAGTTCGCAAAAGTGCCCCCCCGGGGTCGGGGGCGCCCTTTCGGGAACCCGTCTCGCTCGCCGCCACGGGCGGCTAGGCGTCGCTCCTCGCCATAGAGCTCGTCGCCCCGACTGCGGGCACTCGTCTCCGGCCGCTCACTGCGCGTTTCCACCCTCCGCTCCGCTTCGGGCACTGCGGTGTGCCTGCGGCCCTCCTCGCCTCCTCGCAACATGCTCGTCGGTTCGCGCTCCGTTCCGCTCTCGCTGTGCGCGGAGTCCTGCGGCCCCGCGCTTTCCGCCTTCTAAGTCCTGCGAAAAACCGTCCTCGCCGCAAGCGGCTCTGGTCTCCGGCCCGCTCGATAGCCATTTAGGTGGCTCTCTCGCTCGCGCCGCTTCACCAAGATGTTCCGCGTGCCCCGTGCCGTTGCCCGCTACACCTTGGTTCGCTCTCAGATCCGAAAGCCTCCTCACTCCGGAACCCTTCGTTCGGAGTTTCCGGCTTCGCTCGCCGTGCTAGCCGACGCGCGTCCTTTGGGAGCGGTCTCCGATCCGCAGGCGTATCGTTCGCCGCCGTTCGGTCTTCTGCCTCCGCTGCGCGCCTTAGAGCGCTCCGCGTCGTAGGACGCCGAAGACCTCACTTTCCGTCGGACGCTCCAGGTCGTCGTCGCAACGACCTCGTTCCGGTTGTTTCGCACAGCACGAAGGCGTCGCTCCCCCGAACGACCCACGGTCACGACGGCCTCGCTGTATCGCAGTCCCGCTTCGTCGCCAGCCGTCTCCCGATCCAGAATCTCGCTGACGCTCTCCCTCACTACCGTCGCTCGGTTTGCTTCGCAAACGCGCTTTGCTCTCGCTCGCTAACGATCGGTCGGATTCTCGACGGTTCGCCGTCCGGACGACTCGCGGGCAACACCAGCACCACAACCAGCACCACAACCAGCACCACAACCAACTCCCCAGTCCCGTGCCCGGTCGTCACCCCACTCCCCGACTGTCCGATGCGCTTAAACCCCTACGGACGGTGGCCAGTCCCACGACGTGCTGGGTCGCTCGCTTCACGCTTTGCTACTCGCTCTTCGCTGCGCGCCTTAGAGCGCTCCGCCACGCACGTCGGCGACGCTCGCCATTTCGCATTCTGGGTCGCTCCTCACCCGCACATCCGTGCGTGCTCGTCGTTCCACGAATGCGGGCTTGCGCCACCGCCCGCCCCTGACGGGGGGCCCTTCGACCGCGGGTGCTCGCAGGAAGCTGCGCTCGGGAGACTCGCTTCGCTTCCAACTCGCACCAAACCCGCGGTTACCCCCTCGCCTGCGCCGTACACGCCATCGCTGCGCTCGCGAGAAAGTACGGCTTGCCTCAGGGCTCAGGTCGCATCGGCTCGTGTCGTCCGGCGAAACGCCGACCGACGCGCTACGCGCCAGTCTGTTCCGCAGTCCCGAGCCGGTCGCCAACGTGTGTCCAGCGACGTTCGCTGTCGGCTCATCACTCCGCGCTTCTTCTCCCTCAGTCGTCGTAGAAATAATCCTCGCTCGCGAGCAGTTTCGTATCTTGCTCCAGACTTTCAACGGTCTACCACCCGGTACCGCGAGCCTGTTCAGGAGAATCGCTTGCCTCTTCGCTCCGCTCGTGGCGGCTCATCCCTTTCACCCGCTCAACAGTCCCGAGCGGAGACCTTATGAAAGTACTTGCGCAAATACTCCACGCTCCCTTCGCTCGTATTATTTCTTCTCCTCAAGTCGCTCGAAGAACCTGCTTCCGTGATTTCACCCCCAGACGAACCACACGCTCCCCGGTCCCGTCACATCGGGCTCGGTCACGCGTACTAGCTCCCTCCGGTCACTAGAACCCGTTTCCCGGCCAAGGACAACTCTTCAGTCCCGCGCCCCGTCAGGCCCGCGTACCCACCACGCGGCGATTCGCCCCCGCTCGTCCTCGCCTTTCGCAATGACTCCTGCGTCGTCCTGCTCAACACGCTGACTTCACCTGCCCCACTCGCTCGCCCCGGCTCGCTTCGTGGCGCATAGTTCGTCTCGATACTAAATAAGAAGCCTCGCAACCCTAAAACTTATTCGCCGCTCGCTGCGCTCGTCGAATAAGCGTTACGGTTGACCTGCGGTCCTCCGGCTCGCTTCTTATTTAGTATCGTCGCTACCGTCTCGTCCTCGCTCCCTGCGCACGACAGTCCCGCTTCGCTCCACCGGTCTCGCTACTCGACGCCTCAACGGCGCAAGTTTTTCTTACGGACATTCCGTGCAGCGTCTTCCTCCTCGCGGCAAGCCGGCTTCGCCTCTCGTAGCGTCGCGCATCGGGGTCTCCACTGGCGCGGGCTACCGTGGCCGCCAGCACCAAGGAGCACCCTCCAGCGCGATCTCCTCGAGCGTCGTCGTCAGACGACGCACTACATCGCCCGACGAAACCGCTCGCCCTCTCGAACGACGCCCCCACCGATGGCGCCGTTCTTCGCTCCGCTCAGCGGTCCCCGGTCCCGACCGTCATCACGGGCGACCGCTCGTCCGGTCCGGGCTCGTCAACGGCAGAAACCGTACGCTCGCTGCCGACGAGCGGCGCTCGCTCGAGAAATCCGACGCTGACGCTCAGACGAGCCGAACCGACTTCGCCGTTCCGTCTCGCTTTCGCTAAACGCTGCCAGATTTCCCGCCCCTTTCAGCCTCTGCCTCGCCACGAACCAGAACTCGCTACTGAGTCCCGACGAACGCGGGCTACCACGGGCCCCCTCCCATGCCTTGCGCCACACGTTCGTCGGGAGAGCAAGGGCAGGGCAGGGCAGGGCAGGGCAGGGCAGGGCAGAACAACACCAGGACATACCGAAGTTCTCCGACTGGGAGTCTCGGCTAATTGCTTCGACGGACCTTCCTGCGGGGTCCGTCTCGCAACGCGTCGCTCCGACTGCTTGATCCGACATACCGGCGTCGGCGGCCTACGAGCAATGGCTACGCCCTGCTCGTTACTTACGGATCCGCTGTCAGCGAGGTAACTGCCGTCGTAGTTAGCACAGCGTGAGACCTTCGGTCCACCCTACGACGGCTAGTACCTCGACGCTCCGTTCCCTCGACTCCAGAACTTCAGTCCCGCTCCGCTCGCGCCGATCTTTCTCGTCGACATCGTTCCGACGCGACGTCCCTTCCAACCGCTACACACGCGACCAGTCCTTCCTCGCGCCCTGCGGTCGGCTACGCCCCTTCCTCCTCGTTCGGGTGATGCGAGCCCGTCGGGCTACCGTGCCCGCCCTTGGGCAGCGCATCACCGAACCTCTTCGGTCGGGCTTCGTCGTTCTGGTAGCGGTGTAGCATATTGGTTCGGGAACGACGATCTCTCGGATCGCGCGTCCCCAGCGTGGATACGCGATCCTTCGCGCCCGCTACGCGGTCCCGACCCGGGCACCAGGACGGGCGAACCGAAAGGACAGGACGAAACTCGCTCCGGTCGCTCCGCTCATCGACGCAACGACTGGCGTCGTGCGCGATGCACCACTGTCCTGGGTCGACTCGCCGGCGATGCCTGCCCAATCCGCCGCTGCTGTCGCCTCGTCGGAACGCCCGTCGCCCCCTCGCGGAATCTCGCTCCTTGGCCGCTCGATCCCCCTTCGGTGGCACGGGTTGGTTGCCTTCGCAGGCGAAGTCGACCTGGGACATTTGTCGACGCTCCCGCTTTCTCGGATCGTTGCGCCCACCGCGCTCCACGATCGCTCGAACCTCCGCTCGTCAGTCCCGAGCTCTCCCTCGCTGCGTCTTTCGCAACGACTCCTGCCTCGTCGTGCTCACGCGCTCGCCCCGATGCGTGCGTTCGTGCCTCACACGGCGTCGCTGCACGACGCCTGCACGCACGGAGCGTCATCGACTTGAACTTGACAGGCGTGTTCGACGGTGTTCCGTCGGCCGCCCGAACGAAATCTTCCCTGAAGGGGGGCGGGAAGATTTCCCCCGGGTTCTGGCGTTGGCCACGCCCGACGACACTCCCGTCTCCACGACCTTTCACGTTCATGCTCAGACCGCTGACGTCTTCGCTCGAGCCGATCTCGGGAGTCCCGCTTCGCGGTCCTCCGGGATGGCACCCCTCTTGCCATCTCCTTTGGACACGACGAACCGGTAGGTCAAGGGCAGGTCGAGCACCAGAGTCGTTCCTGAGTCCAGCCCGCTCGCTCCCCTCGTTCGCTCTGCTACGTCTCGCTCGGCTCAGCGACTGCCTCGCCTGCGGCTTGCGGCTGCACGCCTCGCTCGCCGCTTTGCGGCTCCGCTTCGCTCCTCGCCCATAGGACTCGTCGCTCTCGCTGCGACTACGCATACGCCGCCCCTCGGGCCCGCGCTCGCTGCGCTCGCGTTGCGTCGTCGATCGCTGTCTTCATGTCTGAAGCCAGCGCCCTTCTGGTCTCGCCTGCGGCGCAGACCAGGGCGGGTCGTAGTCTCCTCCTCACCCTCGTGGCTAACGCTCATCAACGACCTCGCTCGCGCTCGGTCGTGATGGTCCGTGCTTCGGGTATCCTCCCACTTGCCGTGCGCCCCTGCGGGGTGAATCGTCTCGGACGATTGCTCCGGTGCCTCTCGCTACGCTCGCACGACCAGATATATCTGGTCTAACGCACCTCCCGCTATCGTTTCGCCGACGCACGGCGCGTCCGGATACCACCACCACGACGCGCGTTTCCCGCTCACTCGATCCGCTCGCTGGTGCCCGCTCGACGAGTTCCCTCGCTGCCGCTCGGCTAGGGCTTCGTCTCGCTGCGTTCTCTGGTCCCGTCGCGACGACCCACCGGGTCGTCCCTCCGGGACATTATGAGTTCGCGTTTTCTAACCCGTCGTCCGTCTCGCTGGGCTGAGCGCCGACTGCGTCGGAGCACAAGACTTGGCGACGACGGGAAGGACCGTCGTCGCACGCCACGCCCGCTCGAGACTCCGTATCGGTCGGGTAAACGACACGGCACGGAGCGCCGTGTCTCCCTCCTCGCCGGAGTTCCGATGCCTCAGCCGCTGCGCTTGCGGCACAATCGGAACGGCTCGTCAGGACGACCATCCGCTCAACGAGTCGCTCAAGGCGCTTCGCGCATTCGCGATCGGCTCGCGACGAGACGAAGTCTCGTCACGACCTCCCCCCGCGATCACCCGGGGCCTGCGCATCCCTAGGCCGTTGCGCGGTCCCGTCGCTCCGCTCCGGGCCCAGACCCATCGCCACCGTCACCGCAGGGATCGCTCACCACGAACGCCTGACGGCGTCGTGCCCTAGTTGCGTCGTTCCCGCTCGGCACGTGTCATCGATGTCTCGATGCCGCTGCGACCACCCGCGACGGCTCGCCTTTCGGCGAGACCGTGGTCGCACCTCGCTCATTGAAGGACGCAACCGTTCGGACTGCGATGCGCACTCGTCGCTATCGTTCCTGTGTCGCGCCTACGAGACGCCACGACGACGGGGTTCTCCTCAGGGCGCTACGCGCATTCGTCGAACAAACCCCCGCCCGATCCCACCCAGCAGCAGAAGCGCTGCCTCAGCGTCTGGGGGGACAGGTAACGCGTTATCGTCGTGGCTCGCGACTACGGAACTCCCGGCGATTCGACTGGGCTAACGGGGCGGATCCACGGGATCAGTCGCCCACGACGGACGCTTTCGCAATCCGTCGTCCCAGTCGCCTCCTGCCGACGCGACTCCGCACGCCTCTTGTCCTCAGGCTGGCACGGGTTCGTTCGCTCTCGTCTCGCCTGTCGTTTCCTCGTGACGCTCGCTTGAGCGGCCTGCTGGGACACGGTCGCAATACGCCAAGCACGGGGATTTGGGGAAATCCCCGTGCTTGCTTACCCCTTGGCGGGTAAGTTCGCTCTCGGCTTGCCGTGTGCCCGTAGCGCCCACGTCACCTGGACTGTCGCCTCCGCCGTACAACCGAACCGAAACGGAAGCGGTTGTACGCTCCCCAGAGACTGGGGAGTACGCTTCCGGTCGCGCAGCGTCCCCTCGCAGGCTCTGGGGACGCTGTGCGATCCTTGGGATCGCCGAGATTGCTGCGTCTACGCAGTCCACCGACTGGTTTCGTCGTCCGTGCTGGGTCGCGCCAGGGCGCTCCACGCACGGCTCTTCGCTCGCTGCGGAAACGGTACGGCTTCGACTTCGCCCTGCGGTTCCTGGCCGCACTCACGAGTCCCGACATCGTCGTCGTCGCTTTGGGGGAGCACATTCCGGAGAAGCTCGAAGAAACTGACTTTCTTCTACGCTTACTCCTTCATGTTGACCCCTACCGCGAACGAGCGACTACCCGCACTCGGCAGTCCCGTGGGTACTAGCTCGCTCCGCTCACTAGAACCCGGACCGCCTACGCGCCCGAGGACAGGGCAGGTCCGCAGTCCCGACCCGGTGGCGCGCGTGCCCCCAGCTTGGACAGGGTCTCTCCTCGCTCGCCTCCCGCAATGCCTCCTCGCTGAATGCCTCGTCGGCCTGCTCGGCACGCTGCCTTAGCGGACGCTCCTCGCCTCGTCCCGACTCGGTTTCGTCGCTCCCAGCACGGCCCGATACCTTGGTAAGAAGCCTCGCAACCGTAAAACTTATTCGCCGCTCGCTACGCTCGTCGAATAAGCATTGCGGTTGACCTCTGGTCCTCCCGGCTCGCATCTGACCAAAGTATCGTCGCTACCGTCTCACTCGTCGAGTCTTGTTGGGGAGTCCCGCCCGATATGCGCCTCGCGTGCCGTCCACGCGGGGTCTCGGCCCCGATCGTCCCTCGTCTCTCGCAACGACTGCGTCATGCTCGCACGCTGCCTTAGGTTGACTTCTCGCTACGCCCCGGCTTCGCTTCGCAGTCAATACCACGGCCCGAACCTGACATCCCACGACTACGCCTTTGTAGGATAACTTCGCCTACCGGGGGAGATGATCCGAGCCTGCGCGCACTAGACCGCCTGCGTTATCCTACAAATTCCCCTGTGATGTCAAGTTCGTCGCTGCCGACTCGACCCGTTCGGTCTCGTTCAAGAGCCCCGCTACGCGGGAATGCGCGCGCGGTCTCCGGCGGGCACCTCCTCAGGCGCTCCGCTTCGCCAACGCCTCGCAAGCTCGTCGTGGCGAGACTCGGACGTTGTTTCGCCTGGGCTCCGAAATGCTCGCCTAGGCTCACAATGTCCGCAGATGTGCCTTTGCGGCACGTCTGACGTCGCGCTCCGCTTCGTTCGTCGAACAAACCCCCGCGGCGTCCTTAGGTCCCGCCCGGTCGGCGCCTCGCTTACCACCCACGCGGGGCCTCGGCACCGGTCGCCCCTCGCCTCTCGCAACGGGTCCTCGCTCTGCGCTTCGGACCCGTGCTCGCACGGCTCCTTTGCGAACCCTCCTAGCCTCGTCCCGACTCGGCGTCGTCGGGTTCAGCACGGCCTTTCCATGAGACGCAGACTCCGCCTCTCGGGTTTGCTTGCGCAAACCGTCGATTCCCCCGCTTACCCAAGGAAAGTCGCCTATCGGCTCGTGGCTCCCGGTCTCGTGTCTCGCGCGCAGTGCGCTCCGCTTCGCCAACGCCTCGCAGGCTCGTCGTGGCGAGACTCGAACGTCGCTGCGCTGACGCTTGCGATGTTCGCCTGGACGGCTGTGAGCCGTCTAGGACGTCACGCTCCGCTCCACTCGACGACCCCTCACGCGGCGTCCTTAGGTCCCGCCCGTTCGGCGCCTCGCGTGCCCACCACGCGGGGTCGGGCTCCGGTCCTCTCTCGCTAGCGCAATGCCTCGTCGCTCTGCGCTTCCTTGGCCTGCGCTCACGCTGAATCCTATTCCTTCGCTCGCCTCGTCCCGACTCGGCTTCGCAAGGACCCCGGATTCGGGGTTCCCGCAGTCGCTTCGCCAACTCGCAATGAAGGCTCCTTGACTTGCGACTGCAACAACCTCCGCTATCGCTTCGATCGTCCCTCCCCGTGTCCTTTAGTCCCGTAACATTCGCCGAACTGATTCGGTTGCTCGAGCCACGCGCGTCCGCTTCGCTCCTCGCGCGCTCTGCCGGCTCTCGCAACACGAATCACTCATCAGTCCCGCCGTCATCGGCCCCGGAACTCCTCGGCTCGCCACGACTGCGTCGGGCTCGTCGCGCTTTGCCCCTATGGCCAAAGACCGGCGCGGGGCCCGCCTTTCCGCGAACGCCTGCGGCATCGCGTCATCTTTGAGCCATACGGCAATGTCTCTCGTGCCTCGGCTTCGCCAGGGCTACGCCAGCGGCGGTCGAGACACCGCTAATTCCCTCGGAGACCGCCAGAGCCCTCGCGGTGCTCGGTCTCCACGGCTTTCCCGATTCCGTCGGTATTCAGTCCCGTCCCCGCACCGGTCTCGTTTCGCGACGACTGCGTCGCGCGACGTCCTCTGCCTAGGCTCTGCATCTTCCTCGTGCGTCGCGGCAAGCCGTCTGCGATCCAGATGGGATCAGATACGGCTCCTCCAGCCGTTCCGCTACCGTGGACGCTCCACGACGGAGAAGCCTGCTCCGATCACATCCGGACTCCTCCGCGGATGCTGCAACGCCTCTGGCATCAGCGCGCCACTCAACCTCTCCGCGTGCTTCCCCGCCGAGGAAGCTCGCGTTCGTGCTGCCCGCGATACGGGCGAACCGGAGGGCAAGGTCAAGAGCCCCGCCCAGTCGGCGCCTCGCGTGCCGTCAACGCGGGGAACAGGCTTCTCCTCCTCGTCGCATCTCGCAACGCCGTCGTCGCCGAGCTCCTAGGCGTGCTCGACACGCTGCCTTAGCGGACGCTCCTAGCCTCGTCACGACTCGGCGTCGTCGCTCCCAGCACGGCCCGAAGCCAGGCGGGCAAGAACTACGCCTCTTGCCATTTATTCGCTGCCCCGTCCCCCGTGGCCGAGCCGTCCGGTCGTTAGAAATACGTCTCGTGCCTCGACGATTTCTCCCGCTTGCGGTCACTCCCTATCACTCGTCGTCGGGTGTCCCCGACTTCCTCGTTCCGTCGGCTCGTCACTCGCGCCGGCCGCCGTGATTGGTGACCGCTCCGATAAATGGCAAGATTCCCCTTTCCGCCGGCTTCGGCGCTGCCTCTCCTCGTCGTCGATCTCGTTCCATAGCCCCGCCCCCCGCCTCGCATGCCGTCGCACCGGGATCAAAGGCCGTGACCACGATCTCTCGCAACGACTGCGTCGTGCTCGCCTTGCTGAATCCCGCTTGCTCCTCGCTACGCCACGGCTCCGCTTCGTCGCAAGATGGATTCCCCTCTTGACCAACGCTACGCATGAATCTCCGCTCGCCGGTGCTCGCTCCGACTCAACGCTCCGCTCTGGGCATTCGGTCGCAGACGATCGTGGTGCCGTCACGGACGCCCTTCGTGCGTCGCAGACGCCACGGCTACGCCGTCACTCCCCGAGATGGGGGAGCACCAACACCAGAGTCCCGTTCGCTCCGCTCCGGGAGAGCGCACCCGCCGAGAAATATAAGTTTTGACCGAATTCTTTCTCGCTCACTTCGTTCGCGTCCGAGACCCTACGGGAGAAAGATTTCGGCCAAACCGCTTGGATACGCGCAAGCGCGATCAATCGCTACTTCTATTTCGGGCGAGAGAGCGCTCCGGAGTCCAGCAGGAACGCAATCCACCGGATTGCGGGCGAAGACTTAGTCCGCTCGTCGTCACTCCGCTTCGCTACGCCCCTCGCCGACGAGCGCCGGTCCCGGTCGGACCGTGTGCGGTTGGCCCGACCGGGTGCGGCCCACTCCGACGAAACCCTCCGTTCGCACCGCACTACGCGCGCTTCGTGCTCCGCTCACTCCGTGTATCCGCTCGCACCGCTTACTACATCGCCACGTTGCTCCGACGCTGGCGCTCTCTCCGCAACTCCGCTCACTCCGTCGCTCCTGCTCGCTCCTGTCGTCTCCGTGGGCCTGATGACTCGCTACCGCTTACTGCGCCGCTCGCAATGCTCCGCAGGCTCCGCTCTCTCGCTTCGCCACGTCGCTCCCGCTCGTCAGGTGACGCTCCCTCCGACGCTGACGCTTTCTCCGGTCGCTGAGTTGCTCGCTCGCCCGTTGCTTCGACGCTGGCGCTTTCTCCGCTACTCCGCTCGCTCGTTGGTCCCGTCGCTTCGCTCCGGGTGCGGTCAACTCCGTCAGGCGCTCCGCTCGCACCGTTACTCCGGCGCTCGAGCGCTCCGACGCTGGCGCTTTCTCCGCTTCTCCACACTCCGTCGCCACGTTGCTCCGACGCTGCGCTTTCTCCGCAACTCTGCTTACTACGTGGTCTCGCTTCCTACGTCACTCCGCTCGCACCGCCGTTGCGTTCGCATCGCCTACTCCGTTGCTTCGTCGCTCCGACGCTTCGCTTTCTACGCGCCACGCCCACTCCGTGGCTATCGCTCACTGCCTCGCACTCCGTTGACCTGTCGGCTCTCTACCGCTTACTCCACGACTACGCCCCCTCCGCAAACGCCCTCGTTACATTGCTACGTCGCTCCGACGCTCACGCTTTCTCCGCACTCCGCCTATTCCACCGGGCTGCCCGGGGGCACGTCGCTACGTCGCTCCCGCTCGCCGAAAAGGCGGACGACCCACCGGGTCGTACGAACGCCCGTCCGCTCGTCGTACCTGCGTCCGACGAGCGTCGAAGCCCTTCCGACCGTGGGCGGTTGGTCGGAAGGGCACCTCGCTCGCCCGTGCTCCACGGACTCGCACTCCGCACGAGACGCTCCGGAATCTATCCTCCGCTTGCTCCGTGCTCGTTCCAGTCCGCACTGGTTCGCTCGGTTGCTCGCTCGCCCGTTGCTCCGACGCTGGCGCTTTCTCCGCTACTCCGCTCGCTCGCTGGTGTCGCTCCCTCCGACGCTGGCGCTTTCTCCGGTCGCTCTAGGGCTCGCTCGCCCGTTGCTCCGACGCTGGCGCTTTCTCCGCTACTCCGCTCGCTCGCTGGTGTCGCTCCCTCCGACGCTGGCGCTTTCTCCGGTCGCTCTAGGGCTCGCTCGCCCGTTGCTCCGACGCTGGCGCTTTCTCCGCTACTCCGCTCGCTCGCTAGTCCCGTCGCTTCGCTCCGGGGCGGTGTGTCGTACTTGACTCGCGTGGGCAGGTTAAACGAGATACGAACGACTTCGGGCATTGAGCCCTCGTCGTTCGTTCCACGCTCGTCTCGCAACGAGCACCGCATAGCGGGCGCACCCGTGGGCGGTTGGGTGCGCCCAGGCTCGCTCGTTCCGCTCGATCATCGTCCATCCTGCGTACTTCGCTCTCCTCGGTCGCCGAGTTCCTCGGCGTCTCGTCGCTCGTTCGGCAGCACGCTGGCGGGAACCGGCGCAGGACACGCCTCGCATCGGAGACCTGCGGTCTCGGCGATGCGTTCCCTAACCGCGTGATGCCGCTACTCCCCCGACGCATTCGTTCCCTGCGGTCTCTCTGCGCAGGGGACTGACACTCGACGCTCGTCCGTGGACTTGATCTCGCTCCTCTCGCTCGCAAGCCCCGTCGCTTCGCTCCGGGTGCGGGCAGACGACCCACCGGGTCGTACGAACGCTCGTTCGCTCCACGAACGTCCGTTCGTGAAGCGCCGGTTGACGGCGTCGTCGTGGGCGACTGACGACGCCGTCGCTCGTCGCCGTCGTTGGTGCGCTCACGGGGAATCTGTCCCCGTTCGCTCACGGCTCCACCGTCGCCTCGCATCGCTCCCTCCCGACGATTCCGGCTCCCCTCCGCTCCGCTCCGGATCGCCTCCACGCAGGGTCGGTCGCAAGGTCGCTCGCTCGTCGCGTTCGTTGCGCTCCGCTCCACTGCCACGCTCCCCCGCTCGCAGGGGTTCGCCCGTGGGGGGTTGGGCGAACCCCGCCTCGCTGAACGCTCGGCCAGACTCGCTCGCCGCCGTACGACTCGCCTCCGCCACGCTCCGGCTCGTCTCCCTCTCGCTCACTCGTCAAACCGCTCACTCGTCGCGTTCGGCTCGCCGTGCGGCTCGCCTGCCACGCTCGTCTCGTTCGCCGATGCGTTCCGTCCGGCGTCTCGTAACGCCCTCGCGAGACTTCTGGCGCGAAGTCTCTCTCCGTGGCTTCGGGCGTTACTTCGGCACGACGCCGCTCGTTCCTTACCGAACTCGCTCGACGCTCGCCACCGGGCTCGCTCAAGTCCCTGACCGGACTTGCGCGTCTCTCCCGGAACGCAACGACGACTCGACTTAGCGTGCTCGTCGTCGCAAACCCCCTCCCCGGACCCCGCACGATGGTCATTAGTCCCGATTGCCATCGCCACGGCTCGGCGCCGACGCTTCGCCTTCTCCGCTTGCGCTACGACCACTGTCGGTCGCATTGTCGCTCGCTCCGGGCTCGCTTGTCGTTATCTCTGCGATATAACTCCAAATGCTCCCTCGGTTAGGCTCCCGCCAGCAACCGAGCCTCCCTCACCGATCTGGTCCGCAACACGCCCCGTCGCCCCATTCCTCGGCTCGCCGCAAGGCTCGCCTGCGGACTCGCACGATTCGCTAGCGCTCACTGCTCGGCACTTCGTGCTGTGGACGACTGCTCCACAGTCCCGACCGTCATCACGGGCGACCGTCGCCCCATTCCTCGGCTCGCCGGAAGGCTCGCCTGCGGACTCGCACGATTCGCTGGCGCTCACTGCTCGGCACTGCGTGCTGGGGACGACTGCTAGGCGGAGTGCGTCTGAGTCGCCCTCGTCAGTCGCTACTCGCTTCTTCCCCGAGCGCCTTGAGACGCCACAGGCGTCTCTCGGTTGCGCTCGGCGACCGACGCACCCACGCCCGTTCGGGAGTCCCGACCGTCGCTCGGCCTGATTCGGTTGCTCGAGCCGACGCGCGTCCGCTTCGCTCCCCGCACGCCAGGACCCGGCTCTCGCAACACGAATCACTCATTAGTCCCGACCGTCATGACGAGCTGACCGTCGTCACCGCTCGCTCCGGGCTCGCTACTCTCACGGGCCCGACCGACATCACGGGTGATTGACGACTACTCCACGGTCCCGACCGTCATGACCGGTGACCGGGCGCGCCGCTTTGCTGCGCATTCGCTGTCGGTTCTAACCGACGTCGCTTCTCTCGTCTCCGCTACTCGCTTTCGCCAAATCAGCTCGTCGTCACGCGCCGCGTGCGTGCCCGTGGCCGAGCCGTCCGGTCACTGGGAATACGTCTCGCTTCACTTCGCCAACGCCTGCGCAGGCTTGGCGTGGCGAGACTCGGACGTCGCGCTGCGATGTCCGCAAACGTTCCTCCGTCACGTTTGACGTCGCGTTGCGCTACGACGATTCCCCCCGCGAGCGGTCGCTCCCTATCACTCGTCGTCGGCGGACCGCCGACTTCCTCGTTCCGTCGGCTCGTCACTCACGCTGGGTCGCATGAAACCCCCGCCGCGACTTGGCTCGCGTCAAGGCGTAAGCTCCGTTGCTCGCCGAGATACGCTTGTCGGAACGCCCCGCCCGACGCCCTGCCTGTCGCCATGCTGTGTCATGCCGGGAACTCCGGCTGACCCGCATGGACGACCACTCCGTAGTCCCGTGGTTCATCGGGGCATGGCCGGCGATGGTATTCTTTATGTCGGGAAACCACTAGCTGCGTGCCGAGGCACGCAAGGAGGCAATACGGACATGGCACTTGGATACAGGAAGTTCAGAGGGATCATCACCCTCGATGTAGACGGAGCGCTCACGACAGGGGCAGGCAAGAAGCATGTTCGCATGCCATTCGCCGGCACCATCACCGGCGTCACCGCGGCAGTCGGGACCGCCCCAACCGGGTCAACCCTCATCGTGGACGTCAACAGGAAGGTCGGCGCCGGCGCGGCGACCACGATCTTCGGGACGCAGTTAAACCGCCCGACCATTGCGGCAGGTGCGGCGAGCGTAACCGCTGGGACGCACTCAGTCAAGACATTCGCCGCTGGCGACATTCTCTCTATCGACGTAGACCAAATCGGCTCAACCGTGGCGGGGTCAGACCTCGTCGTGGCGATCGCCTACGACGGAGTGCGCAACTCAGCCTGATTCTTGTCGCACTGATCAGCGACACTGAGTGAATCGCCACGATCGTCTCCGAAATCAAAGGGGACGGCCGGGGCCTTTCGCTTTTACCCGTGGCTCTGCATCCGGACGGGATGGATCTTGCGAAATCAGTCACGAGGCTGTACGATTTGTCCGTGGGTATCGTCAGGCGCATCGGTCCGTGGTTCGCTCTGTCCGTCCTGTTCTGCGGGCTGGCGCTCCTGGGGGTCATGGCCGAGTCGGGCTTCAGGACCGTCAGGCGCATGCAGTCCGGTTGGTCGGGTAGGTGAGCGGCATCGGGCTCTCCGACTACCAGCGCTTGGCGCAGGGCTCCGCCGTGTACCCGGAGTCCCGGGCCATCGAGTACCTGATACTCGGCCTTGCCTCGGAGGCGGGAGAGGTCGCCGGCAAGTACAAGAAGATCGTCAGGGACAAGTACGGCGTCATGGACCCGGAGGCGAGGGCGGACCTGGCCGACGAGATCGGCGACGTGCTGTGGTACCTCGCCATGCTCTCCATGGAGCTCGGTTTCTCACTCGACCAGATAGCCAGCGCCAACATCGCCAAGCTCGGCGACAGGATGAGCAGGGGTGCCATCAGGGGCGACGGTGACAAGCGCTGAGGAGCCCCTTAGGACGCACGCCCGCCTGTGGCCGATAGTCGTATTCCAATCCAGGTACTCGGGGACGTACGAGGGCGGTGACTGGTTCGCCCTGGCCAACTGCGAGGAGATCCCCGACGGCCCGTGGGACGACGACGACGAGTGCGTGGACTGGTTCACCAGCAACGGCGAAATGGTCGGAGTCGGCGACACGCCCGACGAGGCCGTCTCGGATTTACTGGAGAAGGATCGTTTGTCGCAAATCGCCGAGCCCACAGATGACTAAATTTCCAGTAAAGTTCATTCGCCTGCACCTTCGCTGGTGGCTCTACAACAAACTGTACGAATTCCACCTGTGGGCGGAAGACAAGTCGCTGGATATGATTGTCAAGATGGATAAAGATGACCGACACTTCGCAGACCATAAATTTGTGAGCAAACTGAGCTCTCGTAGCGCGCATCGTGGTAAACCCAATTGGGGTAGCGAGTGAAGTTCGTTTGCCTGCGTATTCGTTGGACAACACATGAATGAGCTACAGCTTCGAGTTGAAGCACTCAAAGACAAGATGATTGGCACCGAATGGATTGAAGTTTACGAGGGTTGGTACCAGCTTGTTGTGGATTGCGACGAAGAACTGACTGCGATTGACCCTTCGTATGGCATTCTTCAAATCAAGGAGAAGTTCGGTGGGTTGCGCTACTACATGACTCCGAGCAATGTCACCACCCCAGAACAGCGCGACGCCATGTACGCAATCATTGATAAATACGAACGAATTTCACAAACGGTATGTGAAGTAACTGGCAAGCCCGGCGTGTTGATGATTTCGCCCGGCGGTTGGCGAAAAACATTGAATCCTGAGTACGCGGCCAATACGCTCTACCGGCCGAGGCGGCCTTGAACGACATGGTTTGACAGGCCGAGGAATACGGCTTGCACGACTGACGCGGTCGCGCCTAAAACCTCATGCCGAACGAAGCGCTCCCGCAGTAGTGGTCGCCCATTCAGCTGGGTTTCGGCTTGTCGTACAGGTAGGTGTAGATGTCCTCCAGCACCTTCGGTATGGCCTCGGCGGCGAGTCTCTCCGTCTCCGCCGTCTCCGCCTCCTCTATGATCCCCAGCGAGTCGTTCAGGGCGTTGATCGTCGTCTCTATGCTCTTGTCCTCGGACCTCGTGTACGGCTTGCCCGTCGGTCTCAGCTGGATCTCGTAGCCCGTGTTGCTGGCGTCCAGCTCGTCGACGAGGCGATCGATGCTCCCGTCGCTCGCGATTCCTGCGAACCTGTGCTCAATGCCCGACTCCTCGATCAGGAGGACCTCGCAGTGCGCCCCGGCGCTCCTCGCCATCAGCAACGCCTCTATCGTCAGTTGCAGCTGCGTCTTGTTGAATGCGTAGGTGAACTTGCGCTTACGCTTCGCCATGTCTAAATTTTAGAACGTGGGCGGGTCTCCGACGGTTAGCCAGACGAAGGGAGAATCACGAATCCAGTCAGCAACAACACGAACGCACCCGTGGCGAGTACGCCGACGATCCACCAGCCGAGGCGGCGATTGCGTTGCCCCTGGTAGATTTCGTTCCTCATCGGCATGCGCGGCTTCCCTACCTGCGGAACAGCCATATTGCGTACAGAATCATGCCGAGCAAGTATGCGAACCACACGGCCCCGGCACTCAGTTCGTTCACTTTGTCACCTCGGGGAACTTGAGTTTTTCCTTCCTGATCTCCACGGACGCATCCAACGGGCTCCTGTCCATCATCCCGTTGACCCTCAGCCACTCCCCGAGCAGGTTCGCGGCCTCGTGGAACACGCCGATCCCCACGCCGAGTTGTTGCGCCGTCTCCTTGAAGCCCGCCTCGTTGTCGGCCAGCTCGGTCCACAGATCGCGCATCGCCTGGGTGCCGTTGACGGACATGTGCCAGTAGTTCTCCCTGAGCAACGCCACTATGTCCTGGGTGCTCTCCTCGATCTTCAAGGTTTTTCCCATCTTTCCTCCATGCTATGTTCGTTCCGTGCAGTATCGTTGCGCCTTCTGCGACACTCTAATCGTTGACATCAAAATGTCGGGCGTGGTCCGTCTCGTTGAGTGCTGGCTGCCGTCGGGCAAGAACAGCGGTGCGATGAGGGTGCAGGAGAAGTTCATCTACGCCCACAAGATTTGCTGCGAGACAAGCAAGGTCGTCGCCCAGCAAGATGCGCTCTTCTAGCTACGAGTTGGCCACGGGAATCGCACCCGTGGCGACCACCAGCAGGCCGACGCCGACGATGACCAGCAGAACGCCGAACCCACGGTGGGCGTTCGTGTAGTCGCTCCCCGATGCTTCGTTGCTCACCCGTGCCTCCGAACCGCTTCCTGGAGGTCGGAGACGAGCTCGTGGTCCATGACGAACCCCCCGTAGTGGGAGTCGAGGACCCGCTTGATCAGGCTTGTGTCCGATTGGATCCTGTGGGCGAACCCCGGGTTGTTCACGGCATCCCGCAACTCGTCCAGAAGGTTCTGGTCGGGGGCCGTGCCTGCGTCGCTCAGTGCGAGCATCCTCGTGCACAGGTTGGCGAGTCGCATCCACTCAAGGCACACCTGGTCCAACAGGCTGATTTTGACGTCAAGCCCGGTCATCGGACCCACCCGTCGCCAATTTGCGACAGGAAGGCCACGACGAGCCCGATGATCCCGACGACCACGACCTTGATTAGCCGCCTGACGGTCACGTTATTCGAAGAAGTCACATTATTCGGAGAACTTCTTGGCGTTGAACTCCGGCCAGTTGTCCCCGCCGATGTCGGTCATGCGGAGCTGGGCGACCTTCTGGCCCGTGACGGTGTAGTTGTAGGTCTTGATCATCATGGCGCACTGGTCGTACGCGCCGCGTGAGGTGCCCTTGTACTTGACGAAGTTGCGAAGGATCCAGTTGCGCAGCGCCGCGCGTGCGTCGCCGATGCCGTACCCGATGCCCGACAGCAGGCTATTGCTGAAAGCCTCTGCGCACTTGATCCCGTGCCTGTCCGCCAGAAGGTACATGAACATGGCCCACGCCGTCCCCGAGCCCGACAGGTGCTCCCGCATCTTGAAGGAGCGGTTGGCGGCCCACTGGACCTGCTCGTCGTGCTTCAGGGCGAACTGAACGACGTCCTCCGGCGTGACGAGCTCGATGCCCGCCCCGTAGGGGTTCATGCCCGCCTGGAGCACGATGACCGGTCGGATGAACGAGGCCACGGTGTTGGCGTTCTTGATCTTGCTCATGTTGAGCACGTCGTTGTAGGTGCGGGTCTTGCCGCGGTCGATCACGGAGAAGGAGTCCTCGTCAAGGCCCGTGGCGACCACGGTCTGCACGGCGACGTTGGCGGAGATGATTGCGTGCAGGCGGTGCTGGCCGTCAATCAGGCGAACCTCGCCCGTCCTGGGGTTCTTGGCGAGCTTGATGCTGTCGCCCGTGAGCTTCCACATGCCTCGCTTGATGTCGTTGGCGTACATCTCCACTCGGCGACGGCTGAGGTTGCGGTTGTTGACGTTGGTCTGCAACAGCGTCTTCGCGTCTTCTGGCGTGATCAGCTGGACGCTGACCTCGATGTCGGCGGTGTCATTCTTCGTTGACATGCTATTTTCTCTTTTCCTTGGTAGTTGATTGATATTTCGCTATTTGGTATTCGCTCTTGCTTGTCTGAGACCCTACGGCAAACCCGTGGGCATTGCAACCCCTAAAGGGCATTTTCTTGGGTGTGGCCCTCGTCACCACCCTCTGGCACGAACGCAAGCTGGGTGATTCGGTCCTCCTCGAGACTTGCGAAGAAAAGCACGAGCTGGCTGACGATGCGCTGGTCGGTGATCCAACTCCGCTCCCTGTCAAACACCCTCCCCTCGTACCTGGGCTCCGCCGGCTCGAAGATCGGCTTGGGCGGGAAAGTGCTGTCCGAGTAGGCGTAGCGGATGGAGCAGGAGACCATGTGCCCGTGGAAGTCCATCAGGAACACGGTCAGACACTCCGCCAGCCACGCCTGGGCGGCTGGTTCGTCGCAGAAGAGGTCGTGCAGGGTCTCGGATGCGTGCTCTGGCGACGAACGGAACGACACCCACTCTGGGTTTTGTTCGTCAATCACCGAAATGCCGTCCCCTACGACGGCCACCGTCCACGGTGCAGCCTCTCGGTACTCAGCCACGAAATCGCTCAGTGCCTTGAAGACCAACGGAGCGGGCGACTCGTTCGGCGACGCGTATTCCGTGAGGTTGATGTGTTTTTCGCAGAGCGCAATGCCATTCTCCTCGTGCAGGACGATGGAGCCCTCGTCGATGTTGCTCGCCAGCCTGTAGGTCTCCGTGTCCGTGTTCACGCCGTAGCGGACGCAGATTATGGACGGGGTGTCGGCGGGGCCCTGCGCCTCCTGCACGAACAGCTTCTTCATCTGCACAATCGTCTTGCAGTACTGGTCAACCTGCTCAATCAGGTGCGTGGGTTTCTCCTGCTTTGTCATACGGTGACACTACGGTCACCCGTGGCGTTTTGCAACGCCTATCGCCTTTACCCGTGAGTAGTCGCAGATTTATTAGTCTTGCAGTTGTGGGATAATAAGACCACGGAGGGAAAGATTATGGCTCACGGTTTGGACAGGACGAAGACTGGTTGGACCAGGTTCGCCTACAACGACCGGGAGATCCCGTGGCACCGTCTCGGCACGCCCGTGAAGGGCATGGGCACCCTTGAGCAGATGCTCGTCGCATCTCAGGCCGACTACGACGTCGTGCTGACGAAGGTTGCGGCCGTTGACGACTCTGGCGAGCTGATCAGGAACTCCGACGGGTCCGCCATCATCATCCCCGACGGCAGGGCGACCATGAGGCAGAACGACGACGGGAGCTTCAACCCGCTGGCGACGGTCGGCACCAGGTACGAGGTGCGTCAGAACAAGGAGGTGCTGGAGAGGGCCCTCGCCGTGGTTGATGCATCCCGTGGCGACGCCGTCATTGACACCTGCGGAGTGCTCAAGGGTGGATCCCGCTTCTTCGCAACCATAGACCTCGGACCGCTGGCCGTGTCCTGCTCCGATGTCAACGACTCGCTGGCCCGCTACCTGGTCATCTCGGCCGGGCACGACGGCGTGTGGCCCATCCGCTACGCCAACACCGAGGTCAGGGCCGTGTGCAACAACACGATCATCCTCGGAGAGCGTGAGGCGAGGAGGGTCTTCACGGCCCGCCACACCCGCAACGTTGACTCCATCATTCAGGACGCCCGTGAGGTCCTTGGCATCTCGGTCCTGTGGCGGGAGGAGGTCAGGCGTTCCGTTGAGTCGCTGATATCCGTGTCCAACACCGCAAGGACCATCAACGACAGGATCCTCAACATCGTCCAGCCCAAGAAGAAGGGCGAGTCAAGGCGTGAGCGTGAGTACAGGGAGTCGGTGTGGACCCTCATTGAGAAGGTCTACGCATCGAACAGGAACTCGGGTCGCTACGGGCACAACGCCTGGACCGTGTACAACGCTGCGTGCGAGTACCTCGATCACTACCGCCACACGTCAAGCGAGGAGCTCGCCATAGCGAGCATGGACGAGGCCTCCGCGACGACGAAGAAGAAGCTCTCCGTGCAGAAGGCTCTGCTAGGTTGACCCGTGGACGACGATGTCGGACAGGGAAACCCTGAGGAGGAGTTTGAGGTGCCTGACTTTCGCGACGATTTTGAGATCATGCGCGAGATAGCCGAGGAGGAAAGCGACGAGGAGCTTGTCGACAGGCTTGACGCCATAGATGCGCACTGCTCCATGATCGCCGAGGGCAGGTACGGCGACGCAGTGAAGGCGATCAGGGACGCCCGTGGCGAAAGCGGCGTCATGGAGGTCATCTTTGCGATAGAGCGTGTGCTGGGTTGGCACATGGAGATCACCGCAACGAAGACCGACATTGAGGACTACGCCTTCTCCAGGCACGGCATATACGACCCCATGGCATGGTTCAAGGCAAAGAACACGGACGCATGGGGCGAGGTGACCCTGGACGTCACCTACTCCGCACTGCGCAGGAGGAAGGACATCATCAACGAGGCGCTCGGTCTACCCGTGGACGCAAACAAGGTCGCCCTGCGCAAGCTCCTGTACGAACTCTGGAAACGCATTGACTTGCGCCTGATGTAAGGGATACCATCCTCCAGGACCAGAGGAGGGAACCATGCCCGTCAAAAAGGGAACCATCGGACAGCGCCCGCAGGCCGTCTCCAAGCTCAATGATGAGGGTGCTCACGCAAGACCATTTCCGCCCCAGGGTGGTGCGTGCGTCGGGCAACCGACGGATCTCTGGTACCCAATCGGGCACCACAGTGGAGAGAAGCGCAGTCTCTCCCCCGCGTCGAAGGCGATGAGGATATGTCATTCGTGCCCCGTGCAACTTGAGTGCCTGATGTACGGGCTCGAGTGGGAGCAGTTCGGCGTGTGGGGCGGAATGAGCGAGAACTCCCGCAAGGTCATCCGAGCGGCGATGAACATCACCGTTGCCCGCACGGACTTCGGCATCGAATGACATCGGAGAACGCCTACCGATTTCTCGCCAAGCTTGACGGGGTCAAGGCCAACGGACCCAACCGTTGGATGGCGAGGTGCCCGTGCCGAAACGACGACAGGAACCCGTCCCTGTCCGTCAGGGACGAGAACGGCAACGTGGGCGTGTACTGCCACAGGGGCAACGGTTGCAACTTCGAGCAGATCTGCTCCGCCATGGGCATGAAGCCCGCCGACTTGTTCGCCGACTCGAAGGCCGACGACTCCACCCGTGAGAGGAAGCCGAAGAAGCCCAAGAGCAAGAAGCTCGTCAAGATCTACAAGTACTACGACGAGAACGGCGAGTTCGTCTACGAGAAGCTCCGTTATGTCACGGAGGACGGCAAGAAGACCTTCCTCCAGAGGAGACCGAACCCCGACATACAGGGCGACTTCCTCTACTCGCTGGAGGGCGTGCGCAAGGTCATCTACAACCTGCCGTCGGTGCTCAGGGCGGTGAGCGAGGGCGAGCCCGTGTACGTCGTGGAGGGGGAGAAGGACGCCGACACGCTGTCGGCGATGGGGTTCGTGGCGACGACCGGTCCGTCCGGTGCCGGCGCTGGCAAGTGGGAGCCGCACTTCAGCGAATGGCTGGCTGGCGGGATAGTGGAGGTGATCGCCGACAACGACGACGCAGGCATCTCGTACGCGTCGGAGGTGTTCTCCGCCCTGAGGGAGCACGGTTGCCAGGTTTCGATCACCCGTGCGCCGAACCACAAGGACTTCACCGAGCATTTCGAGGCGGGTTTCAAGCTCGGCGACCTCGTGGAGGTCGTACCGCTGACCCGTGAGGAGTTGGAGCAGGTGATGACCCCCATGGAGGAGCTCTCCGTGAGGGTCTCGGAGGTGCTGACCGACAGGTCCATCACCGACGCCACCAAGCTGGCCCGCGTGAGCGCCATGATCGGTGGCGCCTACACGACCGAGCGGATAGACACGGGACGCCTCGTGAAGTGGGACGACTTCATGCAGGAGGCCGACGCCGACATCTACGACTGGATCATCCCCGACATACTGGAGCGCAAGGAGCGGGTAATCGTCGTCGCCGCCGAGGGCGTGGGCAAGACGATGCTCGCCCGCCAGATCGCCATACTGTCGTCGTTCGGCATCCACCCGTTCTCGTTCCAGCCGATGCCGCCCGTGAGGACCCTGTTCATAGACCTTGAGAACCCCGACCGCATCATCCGTCGGATGAGCAGGCACACCTACATGCGGGCGAAGCTGAGGGTGGAGAAGGAATTCGGGATGAAGTTGCAGCCGATCAGCGCGTCCCTGCTCATGAAACCCGCGGGCATAGACCTCCTGCGCGAGGACGACCGCAGCTACCTCTTTAAGCAGATAGAGATGGTTAAGCCCGAGCTGATCATGTTCGGCCCGCTGTACAAGTCGTACGTCGATCCCGGCGGTCGCAACTCCGAGTCGGTCGCCGTGGAGGTCGCCAAGTTCCTCGACTCCGTCAAGGACGTCTACGACTGTGCGCTGTGGCTCGAGCACCACGCGCCTCTCGGCACGAGCATGGCCACCCGTGAGCTCCGCCCGTTCGGTTCCGCCGTGTGGTCGCGCTGGCCCGAGTTCGGCATCTCGCTGACCCCCGACCCGCTGTCGCCCGACGGTTACACGTACGAGCTTCGCCACTTCCGAGGAGCGAGGGACGAGCGGCAGTGGCCGAGGAAGCTCAGGCGAGGCAAGATGTTCCCGTTCGAGGTCTCCGAGGCGGCGACCGTGTATGCGCCGAGGGGGGACGCCTTCCGCGGCGAGGAGCGGTTCTAGGCGTTGACGACGAACCCGTGGGGGAATAGGGTGTCGGCATGAGCGGAAAGAATGCGAGCAAAAAGAAGAAGACGGCAGGGGCCAGCAAGAAGAAACAGGCGGCCAAGGAGCGAAAGAGGCTCGTCGGCGAGTTCGCGGCGGCCCTGTGGAACCTCGCTCAGGTGGGCGTATTCTTCGCTCCGTCGGCGGATGCGTCCGAGGAGACGCACGAGCTCTACCAGAACAACTATCCGCTCCACCTGATCAACTTCGCCAACAAGCATTTCGACGGGTTCGGCGCCGAGAGAACCGAGGAGACCACCGAGGCGTTGAGGCGCGAGCTAGAGTGGCGCCGGATGGCGCCCGACTTGGAGAGAATCGGCATACGCCTCGCGGGCGGTATATTCGGGGACGATGTTGACTGCGCGCCCGTGGGCACTTAGGATGCCGGCATGACAACCGAACGAACGCATCAGATCATCGTCCGCGACGAAGAGCGCGAGTCCGCCGCCTCCAACCTCGCCGACTCGCTGTTTAGCGCCGAGGGAAGCTACGCCTCGGCGTTGTACAGACTAAGCGGGGTGTTGGTAGACCTGAAGGGCACCGAGTTCGTCCGACGAGCCACCGAACAGATCGTCGAGGAGATGGCGACGAAAACCCGCGAAACGAAGACCGATCCCGTCGCCGAAGCGAGCCCGATACCCCGTCACACCAGGTTCGCCACCGCCGACGAGTCCTACAAGATGTTCGACGTCACCGGCCACCCGCATGAGATTCTCGGCGACCTAGGTGGCGAATCGTGAACGAAAGAGAACGCGAGGAAGCGGCGGACTTGTTCCAGGACGAGATGGATCGTCGCGCCGAGGAGCATACGTTGCTCCACGAGGCGAGGAAAACGATTCGTAGCACCAACATCCAACCCGATTTGGTCGCTCGGTTGCTGGCGACGTCGGAACCGTGCCTGTTCGCCAACAGGTCGCCCGTGGCCGTCAAGCCGTACGAGTTGCCGCCGATAATGGTCGTCGCCTACGCGCTGATGTACGACGTCGCGAGGTGGCACGCATCGTTGCAGGTATCATTTGACAGGTCGCTGGAGCAAGATGCACCGACCGAGGGAGCGTTGGTATGACTGGCTACGTCGACGAACCGATGCGCTCGAGCGACGACCCGTGGAAGCAGGATCGCATCTATCGCAAGGTGGTGGACGGACTGCGCATACAGTACGAGGGTCAGGGCAACCTGGCGGTCCAGACGGTCATCCTCCTCACCAGCGTGGAGGAGTTGATGGGGAAGACCAACGTCCTTCTCGCCGAGCTGAACGCGACCATGAGCGAGCTGCTCGTCGCCGTTCGCGGCACGAAGGACGGCGAGGCCAAGCCCGACGAGCCCCGTGGGCACGGCGACGACGCAGCCTCGGAGTCGTGACGGTGCGCAAGGCGACGGGGTGCTGGCAGGCCGACGCGATGGCCGGCGATCGCAAGATGATGCTGGCCGCGTTGTTCATCGTCTCGCGGCGACAGAACGTGCCGACATTCGCCTACCAGCTGAAATCGTACGACCTCGCGTTCCCCGACATCGCAACGGCCAAGCAGTCCCTCGACAAGCTGAGCGCGATCGGCGTGGTGGACAAGAGGTTCGCGGGGAGCTCGGTGATGCGCGCCGTGCCAGCGCCGTTCCGCGGCGACTCGGAGTGCTACCACATCACGGAAGAGGGCCTGCGCATACTGCGCGTCGCCTACCTCTCGTATCGCCCGTACGGCGACTAGAACCCGAGGATCCTCTTCAGCCAGCTCTTCTTCTTGGCCGGCGTGAACGGCTTCGGGGATTCCCAGACCTTCGGCGCGACGCTCGGTGCCGGTGCGGCTGACGACACGATCGGCTTCGGTGCCGTCTCGGCTCTCGCCTCGGTAGACGCACTCGCCTTCTTGGTCGCGGGCTTCTTCTTGGTGGTTTTCTTCTTGGTGGTTTTCTTCTTTTGTGCCATGGGGAACACATTAGTCAAGCGTTGTCGGGTCGTAGGGGAACTAGGTGCGCCGACCTCCCCGTGGCCGCCCGTGGCGTTCTTACCATTGGTGTATGGATGTTTCGTACGAGGGGAGGATGATGAAGCTCGCCCTGGTCCTCGCGACGGCAGTGGAGGCAAAGAACGAAGGCGTGAGGCAGTTCGGCATCGGGGAGGACGTCAACCAAGTCCTCTACGGCTGGCGTTCCGACCGTCTGGCCGTGGTGACGAGGATGACCGATGCGATGCAGCGCAGGTCGGCAGAGGACAGGTTCCTCGCCGTCTCGGAGGCGTCGGCGATAATACGGCAGGGCTGGGGCGCCGACGAGATAACGATGGTCGCCGAGGGGTATGTATCCGACGAGCCCGTGGCGACCGAGGGCAGGAACTTCGCCAAGGAGTTCGCCGAGGGCAACGAGAAGATCAGGGAGGCGATCACCGTGACCCATGTGCTGGGCGACGAGGTTTCCTTCGTCACCAAGTCGTACAAGTACGCCGTGCCCAAGACCGTCGTGTGGGATGAGGAGACCTTCGTACCCGGTCGCCAGCGCATAGTCGGTCAGGAGGGGATGTACCCGTTGCTGTTCTCCAAGGCGTTGGAGTTGCCCGTGAACGACGGTCTGGCGAGCCGAACGCAGGGCTTGGGTCACAGGTTCTACGACGCACTCACGCTTGCGATGGTTGAGCGTGGTTTCGAGACCAAGAGTTTCGTGTGAACCGTCGTTTCCGTGCGCTGAACCGTGAGAGCGTCGCCGTCATAGCCTCGCTCGCCGTGATGCCCGTGGCCTGCGTCTCCCTCGCCGTTCGTGCGTGGAGGGCTAGGGGCGACCTACTCGGTTTCGTTCGTGCCGTTCGCAAGCGTTGAGCGAACCACCTCGGACACGGCTCGTTCGCTAAGCGACAGCGCACCCCGAACGGCGAACCACGACAGCAGGCCGACGCCGAAGTAGGCGAACCACGACAGCCAGCCGAGTATCGCATAGACGCCACCGACGACGACCCACACGGAGTGGGCGACGAAAACGACGCCCGTGACGCCCGTGAGCGTCAGCGACCTAGTTCGTGCGTTCATCGGCAGTCCTGCCTCAGTTCGGGCGACGACACGCCGACCCAGACCAACCGACAGCCCTCACGCTTGGGCATCACGACCAACTCGCCGACCGACAGCGAGCCGAAGATACGGTAAGCCTCGTCGGTCGCCTGCCGTATGTCGCCCTCGCACCTCGCCTCGGCTATCGCCCACAGCGTGTCGCCCTCGCTCGCCACGACGGGCGTGGCGTCGCACACGAACGACGGTTCGGCGTTGAGCCGACCGTACGCCCACCAACCGACCCCGACGACGGCGAGCGCCGTGCCTATCGCCCTCGCCTTGCTTGACTGCCTCATAGTTGTCTCCCTTCGTAGGTGATTACTTGCCTACCCTCACGGTAGGGCAGTCCGTCGTGAAAGTCAAGCACCCTCGCCCGTGCCACCCGTGGGCGTTTTGGGCGAACGGGCGTTCGGTACTTGACTTGGGACAGCACTTACCCTAGTGTCGTGTTCGTGGGGAGAACCCCACCATAGAAGGGAGAAGGGGGTGAGAGAAATGAACACGAACCGACCGACGGTAGTGATGAAGGGAACGCCTCGCACGATCGTCACCAACGGCAACACCGTTGAGGTATGGATTAGTAGCCCGACGGGGGACAGTAGCGACACGCACATAGTCGTTATCCCCTGCCTGAGTGAGGCGCAAGCCAAGTTGATAGCGACGACTTGGCTGAGCGTCTGGGAACTTGACGGGCGACACCTAATGACCGTCTAGCACGGCACGGCGAGCCTCGCTACCGAGCGCACCCAGCGCAGAGTGGCGAGGCTCAGTCGTGTCTGGCGACGAACACGACGGGCGCACCCGTGTCGCCCGTGAGCGTCACGCACGACGAGAGGCACGGCACGACGGCAGACGGCGACGCACGACGGGCGACAGACGCAGACGGGCAGGGGCGCACGACGGGCGACGAGTGACGGGCGCACGAAGGGCGACGGGCGCACACGCACGACACGGCAGGGCGACGCACGGCACGGCGACACCAACCGACGCACACGCACCGACACGGCGACGGACACACGCACGACACGGCGACGAACCGACGCACGACACGGCGCACCGACCGACGCACACGCACACGCACCGACGGACACACGCACGGCGAGCGAACGGACACGACGGCGCACCGACACGACGGCGCACCGTGAACCCCACGCACGACACGGCGCACCGACACGACGGGCGAGCGACACGCACGACGCACACGGCGACCCCGTGCCACCCGTGAGGCTCACGCACGACGGGCGACCTACCCAGACGGGCAGGGGCGCACGGCGCACCAACCGACACGGCGAGAGGCACGGCAAGCGCACACGGCGCACGGCGAGCGCACACGGCGAGAGGCACGGCACGGCGACACGCACGGCGAGCGCACACACTCAGGCAGGGCGTATCGTGGCGCACCGATACGGCGAGCGCACCGAACGGCGACAGACGGCGACGCACGGCGAGGGCGACGCACCGAACGGCGAGCGAACCGACACGGCGACGCACGGCGCACGGCAAGCGCAGGGTAGGGCGACACGCACGGCGAAGCGCAAGGCGACACGCACGGCGAGCGCACACACAGGCGCACGGCGACGCACGGCGCACGGCTCACGACGGGGACACGGCACGGCGCACGACACGGCACGGCACACGACACGGCACGGCGCACGACACGGCGCACCGACACGACGGGCGAGCGCACACGCCTACGCACACGGCGACCCCGTGCCACCCGTGAGGCTCACGCACGACGGGCGACGGGCGACGAGCGCACGACGGGCGCACACGCACGGCGAGCGCACGACGGGCGACGGGCGCACACGCACGGCACGGCGCACGACGGGCGACACGCCGACGACGAACGACGACGGGCGACACGCCGACGACGAACGACGACGAACGACGACGAACGACGACGAACGACGACGGGCGACGACGAACGACGACGAACGACGACGGGCGACGACGGGCGACGACGAACGACGACGGGCGCACCGACGCACCGACGCACGGCACACGCACGGCGTACCGACGCACCGACGAACGGCGAGCGCACGGCGTAGCGCAGGGCGTGGCGCAGGGCGTGGCGACCCACGCAGGCGCACACCGACACGGCGACGAGCGCACACGGCGACGAGCGCACACGGCGACCCCGTGCCACCCGTGACGCTCACGCACGGCGAGCGTCACGCACAGACACGCACGGCAACGCACACGGCGACGCACACACGGCACACGCACGAACGGCACGAACGAACCGACACGGCGACGGACACGCAAGCGAACCGACACGAACGGCGCACCGACGAACGGCGTATCGTGGCGCACGGTACGCACACGCACGGCGACACCGACGCACCGACCAACGGCAACACCGACCAACGGCGACACCGACGCACCGACCAACGGCAACACCGACCAACCGACGCACCGACCAACCGACGCACCGACGACACGGCGAGCGCACCGACGCAGGCGCACCGATACGGCGACACGCACACGCACCGACACGCACGGCGTACCGACACGCACACGCACGGCGAGCGCACCGAAGCGCACACGGCGAGCGCACCGAAGCGCACGGCACGGCGTAGCGAGGGCGTGACGCACACGCACGGCACGGCGTATCGTGACGCACACGCACGGCGAGCGCACACGCACAGCGCACCCACACGGCGAGCGCACCCACGCAGGCGCACGGCGACACGGCGACGAGCGCACACGGCGAGCGTCAAGCAGGCGACACGCACGGCACACGCACCGACACCGACACGCCTACGGCGAGCGCACTCACGGCGACACGCTCACGCACCGACGCACCGACACCGATACGCACCGACACCGATACGCACACGCACCGACACGCACGGCGATACGACGCACCGACGCACGGCAAGCGTGACGCACCGACGCACCGACGCACCGACGCACGGCAAGCGTGACGCACCGATACACGCCGACGCTCACCGATACGCACCGATACACGCCGACGCTCACCGATACACGCCGACGCTCACCGATACACGCCGACGCACGGCAACGCACGGCGACACACGCCGACGCTCACCGACGCACGGCGACGCTCACCGATACGCACCGACGCACGGCGACGCTCACCGATACGCACCGACGCACGCCGACGCACGGCGACGCTCACCGATACGCACCGACGCACGGCGACGCTCACCGATACGCACCGACGCACGCCGACGCACGGCGACGCTCACCGACACACGGCGCACGACGACGCAGGGCGCACGGCGAAGCACGACGGCGCACGGCGAAGCACGACGCACGACGGGCGACACGGCACGGCGAGCGATACGCACGACGCACACGGGCGACCCCGTGCCACCCGTGAGGCTCACGCCGACGCTCACACGGCAACGCCGACGCTCACGCACACGCCGACGCTCACACGGCAACGCCGACGCTCACCGACACACGCCGACACACGCCGACGCTCACCGACACACGGCAACACACGCCGACGCACGACGCACGACGAAGCACGACGCACGACGAAGCACGACGCACGACGAAGCACGACGCACGACGCACGACGGGCGACACGGCACGGCAACGCAACGGCGAGCGCAACGCAACGACGAGCGCACCACGCACGGCAACGCTACGACGAGCGCAACGCAACGACGAGCGCACCACGCACGGCAACGCTACGACGAGCGCAACGCAACGACGAGCGCACCACGCACGGCAACGCAACGGCGCACGCAACGCAACGACGAGCGCACCACGCACGGCAACGCAACGGCGAGCGCAACGCAACGGCAACGCAACGGCGAGCGATACCGTACACGCCGACGACGAGACACGCACGGCGCACGGTACGCACACACGCCGACACGCAACGCCTACGCATAGGCGACGACGAGCGCAACGACGACACGCAACGCAACGCCAACCGAGTAGCCGACGACAACGCCGACGACGAACGGCGAGCGCAACGCACGGCGCACCGTGCTTACCACTTGCGCCACGAACGACCCCAGCGTGGCGAGGTGCTACGCAAGTAGCGAGCGACACGCACAGCACCGACACGCTCGCACAGTTCAGGCAGTACGAGGTGAACGGTTATGTCAAGAACACGCACGAAACGGCACGGCGAACCGAAACGGAAACGGGAAAGGGGCAGGCGTTCGGCAAGGCGAGCGAGGCGAAGCGTCTCACGCAGGTTGAGCGTCTCGGTTAGTAGGGTTGCTTCCATACCCCACACCCTAGCCCCACTACTAGGACAAGTCAAGTACCCCACCACCCCTACGGCGAACCCCCGAACCGAACACCCGTTCGGTGACGCACGACACTTGACTAGCCCATACTTGACCCACTACGATAGACAGCAACGGGGAAACACCCCGACAAACAAGGGAGAAAGTGATGCTTACAGCACTAGGGATTATCGTAGGGATAGCGTTGTTCGTTCTCGCCAACCTAATCACGGCAGGCGCAACGAGGGACTACGCCGACAGTCTCAGGAACACGCACAAGCGCAAGCGATAACGGCGACACGCACCGACACCGACACGCTCACGCACCGACACGGCAACGCACGGCGAACGCCACGCAAACACAACACACACACGAAGGGAGACACACGAAATGGGCGCACTAGGGCTATTCGTGATGGCATACGCCGTCGCAGTAATGGGAATGTACGCCTACGCCGTAATCGTGACGCTACGAGACAAGCGCAAGCGATAACGGCGAGCGCACCGACACGGCGAGCGCACGGCGAACGATACGCACCGACACACGGCGACACGCCAACCGACACGCACCGACACACGGCGACACGCACACCGACACGCACACCGATACGGCGAGCGAACCGACACCGTGACGCACCGACAGCGTGACGCATACGGCGAGCGCACACGCACGGCACACCGACGCACAGCGAACGGCACACCGACACACCGACGCACCGACAGCGTGACGCATACGCACCGACAGCGTGACGCACCGACACGGCACACGCACCGACACCGTGACGCACCGACACGCACGGCGCACCGATACGGCGAGCGCACACGCCACCGACGCACGGCGAGCGTGGCGCACCGTGACGCACCGACACCGTGACGCACACGGCGAGCGCACCGATACGGCGCACCGTGACGCACACCGACACGGCAACGGCACACCGACGCACACGCACACGCACACCGACGCACACGGCAACGCACGGCGAAGCACGGCGACACACGCACACGCTCACCGATACGCACGGCAACGGCACGGCAACGCACGGCGCACCGTGACGCACCGACGACGCACGGCGCACCGTGACGCACCGACGACGCACGGCGCACCGTGACGGCGAGCGAACCGACACGGCAACGCAGGGCGAACGATACGCACACGCTCACCGATACGCAGGCGCACCGTGACGCACACGCTCACCGATACGCAGGCGCACCGTGACGCACACGCTCACCGACACGCAGGCGCACCGACACCGTGACGCACACGGCGAGCGTGACGCACACGCAGGGCGCACCGACGCACGGCGACACGCACCGACGCACCGACGCACACACGGCGACACACGCACACCGACACGCAGGCGAACCGTGACGCACCGACGCACCGACACGGCAAGCGCATACGCCTACGCACCGACACGGCACACGCACCACACGCAGGCGAACCGTGACGCACCGACGCACCGACACGGCACACGCACCACACGCAGGCGAACCGTGACGCACCGACACGCAGGGCAAGCGTGACGCACCGACGCACCGACACCAC
>Ga0194131_10001611_pt1 | contig 38402 bp, 33 predicted proteins | sample TA2KigO120mmetaG_FD_148631 | JGI IMG/M metagenome (GOLD analysis project Ga0194131, IMG submission 148631) | Freshwater microbial communities from Lake Tanganyika, Tanzania - TA2015053 Kigoma Offshore 120m | ecosystem: Environmental > Aquatic > Freshwater > Lake | place: Tanzania: Lake...
GTAGCGAGCCGCGCATGGCGTACTCGCCGGGGCCGGCGACTTGGCTGACACTCGAATAGCCCGCCTCGGTGAGTCGCAGACGGAAGGCCTCGAGGGCGAGCCGCTCGCCCACGGCGAGCGAAAAGCTGCGACTCGCCACGTACTGCCGCGGTGCGAGCCGTTGCAGCAGCGTATCGACGGTGACGAGCAGCAGGCCGCGGCGCAGGGTCGGCAACTCGGCGAGCGCCAGCAGACGCTCGCTCGTGATGTCCGGATGGGGCGAGAACACGTCGTAGGGCAGCACCTCGCCGTCGGGCAGGGTGAGTACGCGCAGTTCAGCGGGGGCAAAGAAACCGAGCTCGGCACGCCGGCGTTCGAGGCTGCGGCTGTCGGGTTCGATGACGAGCCAGAGGCGCTCATCGGCTACGGCGGCCTCGGCAAGGGCCAGGGCCGCTGCGCTGCCATGCAGGCCCGTCCAGTGCACCTGCGGGCGCCCGGAATGGGGGATTAGGGGCCGGAGGAGCCGCGACATGGGCGCGCAAGCTTACCGGGCCGCCCCACGGAGGCAAGCCCTGCGATGTGGTTAAATTCAACCCGATGTTCCAGCCGCTCTCGCTGTTCGTCGGTTTGCGCTACGTGCGCTCACGAACGCGGAAATTCTTCGTGTCCTTCATTACCTGGGTCTCGCTCGCCGGCGTGGCCGTGGGCGTGGCCGCGCTCATCGTCGTGCTCTCGGTGATGAATGGCTTCGAGGGTGAATTGCGCGATCGCTTGCTCGCGCTTTCGAGTCACGCCCGGGTGGTGGCGACGGTCGCCGAGGGTGCCTCAGCAGAGGCCGGCGACTACGGCTGGTCGCAGGCACTCGCTGTATTGCGTGCGGATTCGCGGGTGCAGGGCGTCGCGCCCTACGTCGAAATCCAGTCACTCGTCCTGCGCACGCCCGAGATGTTGCCAGTGCAGCTGCGGGGGATCGACCCGGCGCTAGAGCCCAGCGTCTCGGCGGCGGCCGCGGCCATGGTCGAGGGTCGTCTCGAGGATCTGCTGTCTGGCGAGGATCGCGTGATTCTTGGCAGCGTGGTCGCCCGCCTGCTGGGTGTGGTCAGCGGCGATCGAGTGACCTTATTGGTACCCGGCGTCGAGCAAAGCGGCGCGCCCTCGCCACGCCTGCGCGAGTTCACCGTGAGCGGAATCTTTGAAGTGGGTTTGCATGATCATGACGGCACGCTCGCGCTGGCCCACATCGACGATGTCCGTGCACTCACGCTGGATGATGCGCGCGTTTTCGGTCTGCATGTGAAGCTGACCGATCCGCTGGCCGCCCCCGCAGTCAATCGCGAGCTCGGCGCTCGGCTCGATCGTGGGCTTGGTTTGCGCGATTGGACGCAGGATCACGCTAATTATTTTCGGGCCATCCGTATCGAGAAGGCGATGATGACGATCATCCTGATGCTGATCGTCGGCGTCGCGGCCTTCAATATCGTCGCCATGCTGGTGATGGTGGTCGCCGACAAGCGTACCGACATCGCCATTTTGCGCACCTTTGGTGCCACGCCGCGCAGCGTACTCGAGATATTTTTGACGCAGGGACTCGTGATCGGTTGGGCGGGTGTCGTGCTCGGCGTGCTGCTTGGGGTGCTGGTTGCTACCAACGTCGGCAGTATCGTACCCGTGCTCGAGGGTACTTTCAGTTTTCGGATCATGGATCCGAGCGTGTATTACGTGACGCAGATTCCCGCCGAGGTGCGGCTCGAGAATGTGCTGCTGATTGCCGCGCTCGCGCTCATTATCACGGCCGCGGCCACGGTATACCCCGCACTGCGCGCCTCGCGGGTCGCACCCGCCGAAGCGCTGAGGTACGAGTAGATCATGCAGCGTCCATGGGAATGGTTGGTCGGCACGCGTTACCTGCGCTCGACGCATAGGCGCGGTTTCGTATCTTTTGTCGCCTTCATATCGACGTTTGGTCTGATGCTGGGTGTGGCCGTGCTGATCGTGGTGCTTTCGGTCATGAACGGTTTCGAGCGCGAGTTGCGCTCACGCATTCTCGCGGTGACTTCGCATGCAACTTTGATGGGGTTCGAGGGCACGCTGCCTGACTGGCAGAACGTGCGGGCGCGGGCGCTGCAAGCCCCGGGCGTTCGTCACGCCGTGCCCTACGTCGAAGCGCAGGCCATGATTTCGCGCGACAGTCGCGTGCTGGGTACGGCGGTACGCGGCGTCGAGCCGACGCTCGAACGCGAGGCGACGGGACTCGGTCAACATATACGCGCTGCGCGCATCGAAAATTTGGTCGCAGGTTCCTGGCGCGTGGTACTCGGCTCGGCACTCGCCCGAGAGTTGGGTGTCGCCCGCGGCGATGAGGTCGTGTTGATCGTGCCCGAGGGCACGGCAACGCCTGAAGGCGTGCAGCCGCGCATGCGCAGACTCGAGGTCATCGGGACCTTCGAGTCCGGCATGTACGAGTTCGATCGTGGTCTGGTACTGATGAACATTGACGATGCCGCACGACTCTATCGAATGCGCGGTGAGGTGACGGGTATCCGCCTCGCGCTCGATGACCCCCGCCGCGCCGCAGATACGGTGCGCGAACTCGCGCTCGCCTTGGGTGGCGGGTATTACGTGAGCGACTGGACGCGTAATCACGCCAACTTTTTCCAATCGATCGAACTTACCAAGGGCATGATGTTCGTCATTTTGTTGATCATCGTCGGCGTCGCCGCGTTCAATATCGTTTCGACGCTGGTCATGATCGTCAAGGAAAAACAGGGTGATATTGCCTTGCTGCGTACCCTCGGCGCGTCGCGCGCCGATATCCTGCGCACCTTCGCCATTCAGGGCGTGCTGATCGGACTCGTGGGGACGCTGGCGGGGGCGCTTCTGGGTATTGCTCTGGCCGATCAGATCGAGGCGATCGTGCGCACCATCGAGGGGCTGTTCGGCGTACAGTTCATGGATGCCAAGGTTTATTTCATGACCGATCTGCCAGCGGTGGTGGAGTGGGGCGATGTCGCGCGGGTCTGTGGCGTCGCGTTTGTGCTCTGCGCCTTGGCGACGCTCTATCCTGCGTGGCGTGCGGCCCGCATGGAACCGGCGGAGGCCTTGCGTCATGAGTGAACCGACTCGCGAGCTCGTGCTCGAGGCCGAGGGATTGGTACGCGAGTTTCGCGAGGGCTCGAGTACCTTGCGCGTGCTCGATGGGCTGCAACTAAAACTCGCGCGGGGCGAGTGCGTGGCGATCGTCGGGGCGTCGGGTTCGGGCAAGACTACGCTGCTGCAAATTTTGGGCGGACTCGACCGCCCGACCGCGGGGCGCGTGTGCATCGCGGGTCGTGATCTGCACGCGCTCGATGAAGCGGAGCGTGGCGCGCTGCGTAATCGCAGTATCGGTTTCATTTATCAGTTTCATCATTTGCTGCCGGAGTTTAGCGCGCTCGAGAACGTGGCCATGCCGCTGCTCGTGCGTCGCCTGCCGACCGCCGAGGCCAAGGCCAAGGCGCAGGCCTTGCTTGAGCAAGTGGGGCTAGGTGAGCGGCTCACACATCGGCCGCATCAGCTCTCGGGTGGCGAGCGACAGCGGGCGGCGGTGGCGCGCGCGCTGGTGACCGAACCTGCACTGGTATTTGCCGATGAGCCCACCGGCAATCTCGATGGCCGTAATGCCGAGCAAGTTTTTGAGCTGATGCTGCGACTCAATCGCGAGCGTCACACCGCGCTCGTGATCGTCACGCACGATGCGCGACTCGCGGTACGCATGGACCGCGTGCTCACCTTAAGCGAAGGTCGACTCGTCAGCTGAGGCGCGAATCCGCGCGATTACGCGCGGTTCATTACTTGGTTCGACTACCGTGCGTGCGGTGTTTCTGCTGCACCCGCCACCGCCAGATCCGATCGAGCGCAATCCAGCCCACGAACCCGGTGACCGCCCCGCAGACCACGCAACCCAGCAAAAACGGCTGCCACATCGGTCCGAGACCGTTCTGCAGCCAATCCCAGCTGAGTTCGAAGCGGAACTGCCCCGGCGTCTCGCCGAGCAGCGTGCGACCCGTCAGATAGGCGACGAAATAGATCGGCACCACGGTCACCGGGTTCACGATGAACACCGTGCCGATCAGCGTGGGCACGTTTAGTCGCAGGAGCATCGCCAGCATGAACGCCACCGAAATATGTACAGGCAGCGGCACGTAGCAGATCGACAGCCCGACACCGAACGCCCCCGTGATGCTGCGCCGCTGCAGCGACCACAGCCGCGGGTCGACGAACACATGGGCGAAGGGTCGCAGATACCACGCATCGCGCAGCGTCTGTGCTCGTCGGCCGAGTTGACGAATGGTGTCGCGGAGCATTTCGGGGCGCCACTCTAGCAGCACCGTCGTCGGACTGGCGACTCTGCTCGGCACCTTGGCCGCGCTCTACCGACCGCTGCGCCCCAATCTACTGACCTTGGTTGCGCTCGCGCTGTTGTCCCTATCGGCGCTGTTCTTACCGTGGGTGCTGCGGATTTTCTTTGGCTATTCATTGCTGTGCTTCAGGAGCTCGCTGCTTGCGCTGGGTGTGAGTGCCATCGCGGCCTTGCTGATTTTGCTCGTCGCCCTCGATCAGCTCGCGCAGCGTTGGTTGCCCGCCGATGAGGGTACGCGTGTCATCGCCGACGTGGTGGTCGATTCGCTGACTGAGCGCATCGGACTTGCGCTCGAGTTCGCTGCACTCGTACATGTCGAAACACCGCAGCGACTGCCGCGGACATTGAGGTTACGGATCAGCTGGCGCGAGCCGCCCGCCGTACCGCCGCGCGCCGGTGAGCGTTGGCGTCTGCTACTGCAGGTGTCGGCGCCGCGAATGAACAGTAATCCGAGTGGTTTCGACGAGCAGCGCGAGTTTTTCCGCGATCGGCTGCAGGGCCGAGCGACGGTGTTGCCGTCCACGCTCAACCGGCGCTTGGCCATCGCGCAAGGTGGTTTACTCGTGCTGCGCGAGCAACTCGCGCGCGCCGTGCGCGACGCGGTCGTCGATCGCGATGCAGCAGCGCTCTTTGCAGGGCTGGCGGTCGGGGCCACGGGCGAGGTGAGTTGTGAGCAATGGCAGACTTTCAGCATCACCGGCACCACACATCTGGTGGCGATCTCCGGGATGCACGTGACGCTTTTTTGCTGGTTGGTGGCCGCTGGTGCGCGAGCATTCTGGCGGCGTTCGCCGCGACTCACCGGGCGCATCGATCGCGAAATCTTTGCTGCGAGTCTCGGTGTGCCTGCAGCCTGCGGCTATGCGTTGCTCGCCGGGTTTGGCATCCCGACGCAACGCACGGTAGTGATGCTCGCGGTCTGGTGGGTGTTGCGACCGTCCGGGCGCAGGCATGCGCCCTTCGATGTGCTCGGTGTGGCGCTGGTCGTTGTGCTCTGCATCGATTCCTTCGCTGCGCTCTCCTCGGGCTTCTGGCTGTCGTTCATTGCGATGGCTGCGCTGATTTTTGCAGGTGAGACTGACAAGGTTAAAAAAGCCGGCGCAGCGAGCACTCAAAGAATCGACAAGCCGCAAGTGTCGGCAGGTCGTTGCAGCGACAAGTCTTGGCTTGGCTGCGCGATAATCTGCGCACCCAATGGTGGGTCAGTTTGGCGCTGCTGCCGATCACGCTGCTTTGGTTCGCGAGTGTTTCGCTAGCGGGGCTGCTGGTGAATCTGCTAACAATTCCCGTGTTTTCGTTCGTGCTGGTACCGGCCGCGCTCGGCGGTAGCGCCATCGGCCTTTGGTCTGTAGCGGCGGCGCGACCGATTTGGTGGCTGGGTGAGCGTGTGCATGAGGTGTTCTGGCCCGCGCTCGTTGCCGTAGCCTCGCAACCTTGGGCCGCGATCGAGTGGAATCCGCTCGGGAGTGTGCCGTGGCTGCGCGCCGAGCGACCTGCCCATGGCGAAGTGATAGTCACGGCGCTCGAGGCCGGCCAAGGCGCGGCGTTCATCATTCGTACGCACCAGCACACGCTCGTCTACGACACCAGTGAGCAATTCGTCAGCGATGGTCGCGCGGCCGAGCGACTGGCGTTGCCGGCGCTACGCAGTTTCGGCCTCAAAAAAATCGACTTGCTGTTGCTTAGTCGAACACACGCCTACCGCGCCGCTGGTGCGGCGCGCTTGATGCAGTCTGCAAACGTCGTGCAGCTTGTGGGCGGCGGCGAATGGCCGGGCGCGGCGCGTGCGCTCGAAGATTGCACGCTGCCGCGTGAGTGGCTGTGGGAGGGCGTCGAGTTCACGCGCTTTGGCGAAGCGGACGGCTCCTGCGTGCTGCGTCTCGGCTTCAAGGCGAACCCCACGGCGCTGATCCCCGAGCGTCTCGATGCGCGTGAGGCTGCCGGGCTCGCCCGCCGTGCGCAGCGGGGCGAGCTCGATCTGGCGGCGACGGTGGTGATCGCGCCGCGACGCGGATCACCGGCGGCCGTCACGCCCGAGTTCGTGCGAGCGGTCGATCCGCAGTGGGTATTACTTGGCGGTCGCGAGGGCACTGCCGATCGACGACAGCGCGTCGCGAGCACCTGGCAGGTTGCGGCTGAGCGCGTCTATGCCACCGCCGAGCAGGGGGCGGTCACGATCCACCTGCGTGCGGGGCTACCGCCACGCTGGCTGCGGCACGCCGACCTGCAGGCCGACCCCCTCTGGCGCTATGATCCAAGGCACTAACCGTCGGCTTGCCGATGCCATGCAGGATCCACCACGCCCTTGAGCCAAACGCCGGTCGAAATCACCGACGCCGCCAAGGTCTACCGCCGCTTGTTGGGCTACGCGCGCCCGCACCTCGGCATGTTCCTCATCGGTGTGCTCGGCATGGCGTTGTTCGCAGCGACCGATGCGGCGCTGGCGGTGTTGGTGCAGCGCTTTTTGGGCGGTACCTTCGTCAACCCTGACCCGCGCATCATTTGGGCGATTCCGCTCGGCGCTGTCTTGCTGTTCGCGCTGCGCGGCATCGGCGATTACGTCTCCAATTATTTTCCGGGCTGGGTGGGTCGGCAGATCATCAAAACTTTGCGCGCTGAACTCTTTGCTCACTATTTGCGTCTGCCGACCAGGCATTACGACACGGCGGCCTCGGGCGGCATGCTGTCGCGCCTCACCTACAACATCGAGCTCGTGGCCGAGGCGACCACCAATGCAGTGACCGTACTCATCCGCGATACGCTCACCATCATCGGCTTGATCGTGATGCTGTTCTGGTACAACTGGCAGCTCGCAGCCTTTGTGCTCGCGCTCGCGCCGCCGATCTCCTGGCTGATCCAGTACATCAACCGTTCCTTTCGTCGTTACAGCACGCGTATTCAGGCGTCGATGGGTGATGTGACACTCGTCGCCAAAGAAGCGCTCGATGGTCACAAGGTGATCAAAAGTTTCAATGCGGAGCGGCACGAAGAAAATATCTTTGCTGCGGCCAACGAGCGCAATCGCCACAGCAACATGCGACTGATTGGCGCGCGGGCGCTCGCCAACCCGGTGGTGCAGATCATCGCTTCGCTCGGACTGGCCTGCGTGCTGTTCTTTTCGATCCGGCAGGTGTTCACCCATCAAATGCGCGTCGATGAGTTCATGGCGTTCATGACGGCGCTGTTGCTGATCACCGCACCGCTGCGGCGCTTGGTGCAGGTGTTCGGGCCGCTGCAGCAAGGCATTGCCGCCGGCGCCAGCGTGTTCGAGGTGCTCGATACGCCGATCGAGGACGCGGGCGGCTCGCGTACGATCGGGCGAGCACAGGGCGCCATCGAGTTTCGCGAGGTGGGTTTCAGTTACTCGAGCGCACAAGGCGAGGTGCTCTCGGGGGTCAGCTTCAAAGTCAGTCCGGGGCAGACGGTCGCCATCGTCGGCAAGTCGGGCAGCGGCAAGAGCACGCTCGCCAACCTGCTGCCGCGTTTCTTTGATCCGGACAGCGGCAGCGTGCTGCTCGACGGCGTCGATCTGCGCGAGTATCGACGCGATGATTTGCGGCGGCAGGTGAGTGTGGTCAGTCAGGAAGTGATGCTGTTCGACGACAGCATCCGCCGCAACATCGCTTTCAATATTACTGATGCTGCGACCGTAGCCGTCGAAGACGCCGCGCGCGCCGCTTATGTGCTCGACTTCGCGGCCGAGCTGCCGCAGGGCCTCGACACCCCCGTAGGGGAACGCGGCTCGCAGCTCTCCGGTGGGCAACGGCAGCGAGTGTCGATCGCTCGGGCGCTGCTCAAGGATGCGCCCATTCTGGTGCTCGATGAGGCCACGAGCGCACTCGACAACGAGTCCGAGCGCCGTATCCAGGCGGCACTCGCCACGCTGCAGCGCGGCCGCACCACACTCGTCATCGCGCATCGACTCTCGACCATCGAGCAGGCCGATCTCATCGTGGTGCTGCATGAGGGGCGGGTGGTCGAAAGCGGGCGGCACGCCGAACTCATTCAGCGCGACGGACCCTACGCGCAGCTGCATCGCTTGCAGTTCGCGGTCTGATGACTGCCAAGTCCGATGACGACAAAGATTGAAGCTTGGTTGCAAGGCGTGTGGTACCGCGGTCAACCGGGTGCGGCGCTGCTTGCGCCCTTGAGCGCGATCTTTGCCTTGGTTACCAGAGTGCGCCGCGCACTCTATCGATCGGGCCTGATCGGCGCTTATCGCGCGCGCATTCCGGTCGTGGTGATCGGCAATCTCAGCGTCGGCGGCACCGGTAAAAGTCCACTGGTTGCCGCGCTCGCCAGCGCGCTCAAAAGTCGGGGTCTGCGGCCGGGTATCCTCACGCGTGGTCACGGAGTGCTGGTGTGCGAGCCGACACGGGTGACGCGCGATGCCGACCCCGGCGCCGTGGGCGATGAACCTTTGATGCTCGCGATCGCGACCGGTGTCGAAGTGATGGTGTCACCCGATCGTGCAGCGGGTGCGCGTGCGCTCGAGGCGCTCGGTGTGGATCTGATTCTTTGTGATGATGGTCTGCAGCACTACGCGCTCGCCCGTGATCTCGAGGTGGTGGTCATCGATGCGGCACGCGGTCTTGGTAACGGCCGGCTGCTACCCGCGGGTCCGCTACGCGAGGACGTCTCGCGTCTCGAGTCGGTCGATTGGGTGGTGGTGAACGGTGCAGTCGATGGCGATACGGCAAGCGGCCCGTGGCGCGGTCGTCGAGGCAGGTTAGCGATGATGCTGGTACCCGAGGCGTTGCGCGGCATTGCCGATCCGCTGCGTTGGTGCAGTCTAGAGGGCTTGCGCGCCGAGCCGGTGCATGCGGTTGCCGGGATCGGCCACCCCGCTCGTTTCTTTGCCATGCTGCGCGCGGCGGGGCTCGAGGTGATCGAGCACGCTTTTGTCGATCACCACGCTTTCGCCATGGGCGATCTCGACTTCGGCGACACCCGCGCCATTCTGATGACCAGCAAAGATGCCGTAAAATGCCGCCGCTTCGCCGATGCGCGCTGCTGGGAGGTCCCGGTGGTCGCGCGTTTCTCGCCCGATGGCGCGGCGAACATCATGACTGCGATCGAAAAACTTTGTCTCTCACGGCGACTCTGAGCGAGTCGCAGGCTGCAGGAGTCACACTGATAATGGATCATCGACTGCTCGATATTCTGGTCTGCCCGATCTGCAAGGGACCCTTGGTGCCGCAGCGCGAGGCGGCGGTCCTCGTGTGCAGGGCCGATCGGCTCGCGTTTCCCATCAGAGATGGCATCCCGATGATGCTGGAAGAAGAAGCCCGAGCCTTGTCCAGCGACGATCCCTTGCTCGCCCGCTGATCTCGCGATGTTTCGTATCGTCATCCCCGCTCGATATGCTTCGACCCGGCTCCCCGGCAAGCCGCTGCTGCCGATTGCGGGTCGTCCCATGCTCGCCTGGGTTCACGATCGGGCGTTGGCCTGCACGGCGCGTGAGGTGGTGATCGCCACCGACGATGAGCGTATCCGCATCGTTGCCGAAGCCTTGGGTGCGCAGGTCGAGATGACCGCACCCGAACATACGAGCGGCACTGATCGTATTGCCGAGGTCGCGGTGCGCCGCGGTTGGGCCGATGGTGATGTGGTCGTCAATTTGCAGGGTGATGAGCCCGCCATGCCGCGCGAGCTCATCCAGCAAGTGGCGATGCTGCTGATCGATCGCGTCGGAGCCGACATCGCAACTCTCGCGACGCCCGTGATCGATCGCGACGAATACTTTGATCCGAACGCCGTCAAGGTGGTCACTGACCTCGACGGGCGAGCGCTCTATTTCAGTCGCGCGCCGCTTCCGTGGTTTCGCGATCAGATCGATCCGGCCGGCGGCGAGTTGCAGGCCGTTGCGCGTCGTCATCTCGGCATCTATGCCTATCGAGTTGGCGCGCTGCGTCGTTTGGCGGCACTACCGCCGACGCCGCTCGAGCAAATCGAAAAGCTCGAACAGCTGCGCGCACTCGCGCACGGCATGGTGATTCAGGTGGGCGAGGCGAGCTGTCGCCCGGGCCCTGATGTGAATACGGCCGAAGATCTTGCCCGCGCATCGCTCGCGCTGGGGCAAGACCCCGGCCGTTATTGAGCGCCTTGCCGCGTCAGTAATCGTCGCGGCGCGTGCCGCTGCCGAAGCTCGAATACCCCTTGGTCGGGCTCGACGACCAGACCACTTTTTTCTCGGTGTCGACTGGGGTTTCAGCGGCGGCTGACGTTCCGGTCTCCGGAGTGACCTCGGTGGCCGCAGCAGGGGTCGTCTCAGCGACTGCAGGCTCCGCGACGACTGCAGGCTCCGCGACGACTGCAGGCTCCGCGACGACTGCAGGCTCCGCTGCGACGCTCGCCGGTGCGGGCGTAGCCGTGGCTTCGGGCGTCGCGGCGGGCTCCGGGGTCGTGCGGCCGGTCCAGCTGATTTGTCCCGTGACCGGCGGCGGCAGATCGGCATTCGCCGCGCGACTCGCATCGTTCGTCAACTCGGTGGCCGTCGTGGCCTCCGCTGCATCGACGGCTAGGTCATCGCGTTCTTCGCGACCCTCATCAAAGAAATCATCGGCACCGCCGTCTTCGTTGCCTGCCTGGCCTTCGCCAGCGTTCGTCGCGGCGCCCGCGGCGAAATCGCGCGAACCGCCACCGCGTCGACCGCGCCGACCGCGACGTCGACCGCGTCGGCTGCCACCTTCGCGCGGCCGCAGTGGACCCGCGGCCGCTGCGCCCTCGGCGCCTGCGGCTTCGAGCAGGGTGTCACCGGCATTCGATGCGGAGGCCGGGGTGATTTCTGCGCTCATCGAGTCGGCTGTAGCACTCAATGCTGCGCCGTCACCGGACATGACGACGGGCGCCGAGGCTGCGGCGGCGACGCTCTGCGCGTCTTCACTACGCGCGTCTCTGCGGTCTCGGTCACGGCGGCGCGAGTCGTCGCGCCCGGGCCGTGGGCGCTCATCTTGCCGATCGCTGCGTTTTTCAGTCGGTGCCGCTGCGGGCTTGGTTTCGGCCGGCTTCGCAGCCTCGGCCGCTTTGGGCTCCGTGCCCTTGCTGCGGTCGCGGTTGCGATCGCCCCGATCGCGACCGCCGCGCTCGTTGCGTTCGTTACGTTCGCCGCGCGAATCGCGTTGCTCGCGATCACGATCACGGCCGCGTCCGTTACGGTCGCGATGGCGTCCACGTCGATCGCCGCGTTCACTACGCTCACCGCGCTCGTCACGTTCGACCGCGCGCTCGGCCTGCGGCGCGCCGAAGAGCCAGCGCCACAGACGTACAAAGATTCCGAGCTGCGGACCGGCGGGTATGCTGATCGTGACCGCGGGTGCGGCTGCGGCCGCTGGCGCAGGGGCGTGAACGACAAACGGTGCGGGCGTCGTTGGCAGGAAAGTGGCGACGGCAGCAGGTTCCTGCGCCGCCTGTTTTTCCCGGCTAGTGGTCGCATCCGGCACCTTGGCGGGTGTCGGCATCTGGTAAGACATGCGCTTGAATTCCGGGGCTTCCATCTCATCGTCGCGAACGCGGCGGATGGAATATTCGGGCGTGTCGATATTGAGATTAGGCACGATCAACAATTCGACATCGCTCTTGTCTTCGAGCGTGCGCAACCACTCGCGCTTTTCATTGATGAGATAGGTCGCCACCTCAACCGGAACTTCGGCGATGACCTTGGAGGTACGATCTTTGCGCGCCTCTTCGCCGATGAGGCGCAAGATGGCAAGCGCCATCGACTCGACGGTACGGATGCTGCCGATGCCCTGACAGCGCGGGCAAACTTCGTGACTCGAGTCGCTGAGCGAGGGTCGCAGGCGCTGCCGCGACATCTCGAGCAAGCCGAAGCGCGACAGCCGGCCGATCTGGATCCGCGCGCGATCCATCTTCATGGCTTCGCGCAGCCGGTCTTCGATGGCGCGCTGATTGCGCGGCTCTTCCATGTCAATGAAATCGATGACGATCAGACCACCGATGTCACGGATACGCAGTTGGCGGGCGATTTCGTCGGCCGCTTCGAGATTGGTGTTGGTGGCCGTGGTTTCGATGTCGCCGCCGCGCGTGGCGCGCGCCGAGTTGATGTCGATCGAGACCAGCGCTTCGGTGTAGTCGATGACGATCGAGCCACCCGAGGGCAGTTGCACCTTGTGCGCATAGGCCGACTCGATTTGGCTTTCGATTTGGTAGCGGGTGAAGAGCGGGATGTCATCGGCGTACATCTTCAGCCGCCGACCGCCCTCGGCCGGCATGAAGCGCTGCATGTATTCCGCTGCGATCGTGTGCGCGTTCGGCTCATCGACCAGTACTTCGCCGATATCGTCCGAAAAATAATCGCGCAGGGCGCGGGTGACCGGATCGCTCTCGCGGTACACGAGGAAAGGCGAGGGGCGCGAGAGCACGGCCTTGACGATCTCATCCCACTGGATCTTGAGATTGTCGAGGTCCCACTGCAGCTCTTCGGCGGCCCGGCCGAGCCCGGCCGTACGCACGATTGCCCCCATGCCCTGCGGGATGACGAGCGCATCCATGATGCTCTTTATCTGGTCGCGCTCTTCGCCCTCGATGCGGCGGCTGACGCCCCCGGCACGCGGGTTGTTGGGCATCAGTACGAGGAAGCGACCGGCGAGCGAGATATAGGTGGTGAGCGCCGCGCCTTTGTTGCCGCGCTCTTCCTTTTCGACCTGCACGACGATGTCCTGACCTTCTTGCAGGATCTCGCGCATGTTGAGGCGCCCGCCGGAGGGATTTTTGAGGAAATACTCGCGCGAGATTTCCTTCAGCGGCAGAAAGCCGTGGCGCTCAGCGCCGTAATCGATGAAGCAGGCTTCGAGCGAGGGCTCGATGCGGGCGATACGCCCCTTGTAGATATTCGACTTTTTTTGTTCGCGAGACGGAAGCTCGATCGACAGGTCGTAAAGCTTTTGTCCGTCAACCAGGGCGACGCGCAGTTCTTCCTGCTGCGTCGCGTTCACCAACATTCTTTTCATGGGCCCCTAAACTCCTGATGGGGGCCGACAGTATTCCGGGGGTCGTCCGCTGGGACACCGCGACGCGCCGGGCGGGAAACCGCGGGCGTGCGGGCAGAACCAATGCATCGAGGTGGTGCATGAACAGAGTGACGAGGAAATAAAGCACGTTACGTCTGTCTTCTTGGTCTCTGGCAACCGAAGGCGCGTCGAACGACGCTGCGACTGTCGGCCGGATTCGATGGCCTCGTTGCCGAGGACCAACTAACATGCGACGCCCGCTTCGGGCGCCGCGCTAATGCCTGCGGGCGGCGAACCAGAACCGGTCAGACGCACTCGCGACCATTGGATAGTATGACAAAGCCCATGGAAAAACAAGACCTTACGAAACAAACCGGGCAAACGGCTGTGCGTCACGTCACGGTTGGTGAAGACGATGCCGGCAGCCGCCTCGACAAGTTCCTCACCCGCCAGTACCCGGAAGTCCCGCGGACCCGGTTATTTCGCATTATCCGTAAGGGTGAAGTGCGGGTGAATGGCAAGCGGGCAGGAATCGATACCCGGCTCGCCGAGGGCGACGAGGTGCGTTTGCCGCCGGTACGGCTCGAGGCTGCCGAGGCCAACTCGGAAAGCGGCGCTACGCCGATTCAGGCGCGTACGCGGGTCCCGGCGTCGCTGCTCGCGACCGTCACGGCCTCGATCATTCATGAGGACGAGCGGCTGCTGGTAATCAACAAGCCCGCCGGCCTCGCCGTGCATGGCGGCAGCGGGCTCAGTTTCGGGGTGATCGAGGCGCTACGCGCAGCCCACCCCGATGAGCGCGATACGCTTGAGCTCGTGCATCGGCTCGATCGCGACACGAGCGGGGTGCTGCTGGTCGCCCGTCGGCCCGCAGTGCTGCGCATGCTGCATGCTGGACTGCGCGAGGGCGAGGGTTTCGAGAAACGCTATCTGGCGCTCGTCAAAGGCAGCTGGCAGCTCGGCAAAAAGTGTATCGATGCGCCGCTGCATACCGATCTGCGGGTCGGTGGCGAGCGTACGGTCAAAGTTCACGGCTCGGGTAAAAGTGCGATCAGTGATTTTCGACCGGTGCAGGCCTTTGGTCGCATCGCTTCTTTGCTCGAGGTTTCCATCCTTACCGGGCGTACGCATCAGATCCGCGTGCATGCGGCCTATGCCGGGCATCCGGTTGCCGGCGATCCCAAGTATGGCGATGCCGAGTTCAACAAAGAAATGCGCGAGTTCGACCTCGAGCGGATGTTCCTGCATGCCTCGAGCTTGTCTTTTGTATGGCCCGATCGCGGTACCGAATTCAGCGTGAATGCCCCACTGCCCGCCGAGCTTGCGCGGGTGATCGATGCGCTCACTAACGTGTCGATGGGGCGGCGAAAGGGCGCAGGGTATTCGCGACCCAGATGAGCGGCAGCCCGATGAGAGCCGTCGGATCGGTGCTCTCCATGCGTTCGAACAAAGAAATCCCGAGTCCCTCGCTTTTGAAGCCGCCTGCGCAGTCGTGGGCGGGCTCGCGTTCGACATACTCGAGAATCTCGCGCTCGCTGAGTGTGCGGAACACGCAACGCGTCTCATCGCGATGTTGCTGCCAGAGCCCGGCCTCGATGCCGACGATAGCCACGGCGGTGTGGAAGGTGACCACCTGCCCGGAAAGGCGCGCCAGCATGGCAGCTTGCGCGGCGGCGCTGCCCGGTTTGCCGAGGCACTCGTCGCCGAGTGCGCAGACTTGGTCCGAGCCGATCACCAGCGCGCCGGGTTCGCTCGCCGCAATGGCCTTGGCTTTGGCGAGCGTGAGTCGTTCGGCGAGGTGTGCGGGCGGCTCGCCCTGCTGTCGAGATTCATCGATATCGGGGCTGCGGCAGGCGAAGGGGATGCCGAGCCGCTCCAGCAGCTGGCGGCGATAACGGGAGCTCGAGGCCAGCCAAAGCGGGCGGGTCAGGGCAGCGGAGGGGTTTTCAGCCACGGAAAACAACGGCTTACCAGAAAGTCGTTTTGACTCGAGGGGGGGTGGCCCCTATTATACGCGCCCCATGCTGGCCGACTGGTCACGACCTGTAGATGTCGATCGTTTGGCTGACGCGGGGGAGCTTCGGGAAACCGACCTGCCGCTCGCCGACATGCCCCGTCTTGTGCCGGCGCTCGCCAGTACTGAAGGTACGGCTCATTGCCGCATTGTCTTCAGTCGCGAACGTGGACAGCCGATGGCTGAAATTTCGGTCGAGGCGAGGCTCGGGCTGCGCTGCCAGCACTGCTTGCAGCCGGTGTGGCTGGCGGTCGACGATGTGTCGAAGGTTTGGTTGGTCACGGACCCCGAGCGCGCCGAAGAGCTCGATCCGGGGATAGAGCCGACCTTGGCGCCCGAAGGGCGAATCGCCTTGCGCGACCTCGCCGAAGAAGAGTTGCTGCTCGCGGTGCCGCTCGTACCGCGACACGAAGACGACACGCAGTGTGCACCCACCGAGGAGCAGGCCGCGGATCGTCAGCAGGAAGAAGAAGTTGTGCAGAGACCGTTTGCGGGGCTGGGCGAGCTCCTGAAACGCGGTCGTTGAGTGAATCGCCCGGTTTTCGAATTCGAGTTCGCAGGAGTCCGACATGCCAGTTCAAAAGAGCCGGAAGACGCCGTCCAAGCGCGGCATGCACCGTTCGCACGATCGCCTTGCCAAGCCCGCCCTGTCGGTCGATCCGCAGTCGGGTGAAACGCACTTCCGTCACCGCATCACGCCCGATGGTTTCTACTGTGGCAAGCGCGTGATCGAGAAGCCGGCTGACGAAGAAGTCGCAGGCTGATTGCGCATGGCGGGCCCATCGGCCCGCCCGCTCCCGATGATGGGAGCAAACACTGAATGACCGTCATCGCGCTCGATGTCATGAGCGGCGATCTAGGCGCGCAGGAATGCGTGCCCGCGGCGCTGTGCGCGCTGCAAGACGACCCGCTGCTTGAGCTCAAGCTGGTTGGGCAGCCAGAAATCATCGACGCTCTTTTGAGCGCGGCCGCGCCCGCCGGCGCACTGCGTCGCCGACTGCAAGTCGTGCCGGCAAGCGAAATTATTTTGATGACCGACGCGCCGCGCGAGGCGATCCGCCGCAAGAAAGACTCTTCGATGCGTGTGGCCATCGACCTCGTGCGCGAGGCGCGAGCCGATGCCGTGGTCAGCGCGGGCAATACCGGGGCGCTCACGGCGATCGCCCACTTCGTGCTCAAGTGTCTCGCCGAGGTCGAGCGCGCGCCGATCATGTCGGCCGTACCGAATGCCGCAGGCTATACCCATATCCTTGATCTCGGCGCCAATGTTCGCGCGACGGCGCATCAACTCGAGCAGTTCGCCATCATGGGCGCGATCGTCGCGCGTGATGTGCACGACACGCAGCGGCCGCGCGTTGGTTTGCTCAATATCGGTGCCGAGGAGAGCAAGGGACACGATCTCGTACAGGAGGCGCATGTATTGCTGCGCGCCTGGGCAGACAGCCACCGACATCGCGATTTCGAATACGTCGGTTTCGTCGAGGGCGGCGATATTTTCACCGGCAAAGTCGATGTGGTCGTGACCGATGGCTTCACCGGCAATGTGGCGCTCAAGACCATGGAAGGCGTGGCGGGACTCATCAGCGGTCGCCTGCGCAGCGAGTTCACCGCGAATTGGACCAGCAAACTGGCGGCCATTTTGTCCCGACCCGTGCTCAAGCGCGTCTCGGGCTCGCTCGATCCGCGCCGCTACAACGGCGCCGTCATGGTCGGCCTGCGAAAAGTCGTGGTAAAAAGTCACGGTAATGCCGATCGAGTGGCGCTCGCGCGCGCCATCGCCATCGCTGCGACGGCGGTGCGCCGTGAGCTCGTCACGCACGTGCAGCAGGCTTTGGAGGCTGACGCGCCGGCTGCGCCGTAGCGCAGCGCAGACTGCGCAACACGAAAATTTGCGGCCATCGGTCCCGAGGAGAGGGAATGCTCAAATATTCAAGGATCGTCGGTACCGGCAGTCATCTGCCTGAAAAAGTACTGACCAATGCCGATCTCGAGAAAATGGTCGAGACCTCGGACGAGTGGATTCAGGAGCGCACCGGCATCCGCCAGCGTCGTATCGCCGCGCAGGGCGAAACCACGGTGGATCTCGCGGTGCCGGCAGCGCGGCGCACCATGCAGGCGGCGGGTGTCGAGCCCGATGAAATCGATCTCATCGTTTTTGGTACCTGCACGCCCGACCAGATTTTCCCGAACTGCGGCGCCTTGCTGCAGGATCGACTCGGTCTACGCAATATTCCGGCGTTTTCGGTCGAGGCCGCCTGCAGCAGTTTCATCTACGCGCTGTCGATCGCCGACAAGTTCGTGCGGTTGGGTGATGCGAAGTGCGCGCTCGTGGTGGGTGCCGAGACGCTCAGTCGCATCGTTGACTGGAGCGATCGCAGCACCGCGATCTTGTTCGGTGACGGCGCCGGCGCGGTGGTTCTCAAGCCCTCCGCTGAGCAGGGCATCATTTCCACGCATCTGCACACCGACGGTTTTTTCAAAGATTTACTTTACTGCCCGGTCGGGCCCTCCAAGGGCTTTCATCAGGACGAGACGGGGCGCATCCCAGCGTTCATTCATATGGCCGGCAACGAGGTGTTCAAGATCGCCGTCAAATCTTTGGGTTCGATCGTCGATGAAACGCTCGCGGCGAACGGACTCGACAAGTCGGGGCTCGATTGGCTAGTGCCGCACCAGGCCAATATCCGCATCATTCAGGCGACCGCGAAGAAGCTCGAGATGCCCATGGAGCGCGTGGTGGTAACCGTACAGGAGCACGGCAATACGTCATCGGCTTCGGTGCCGCTCGCGCTCGATACCGCGGTACGCGATGGGCGCATCAAGCACGGCGAACTCGTGCTGCTCGAGGCTTTCGGCGGCGGCTTCACCTGGGGTTCGGCGCTGCTGCGGTTTTGAGATCGGCGCGTTGTGCAGTCGCCAAAAAAAACGCCGCGCGATACGCGGCGTTTTTTTGCCCGAAGGCCGGTCGCTCTTTCGAACGACCGTGATCTTGGTCCCGAAGGATTACTTCGAGATCGAGCGTTTGAACATGCGGTCAAGCTTCTCGTTGGTCGCGTCGCAGCAGGACTGGCTGGCCTGAGCAGCGGCGAGAGCCTGGTTGGCGGTCGACTGCGCTGCGTTCGCGGCCGAAGCGGCCGAAGCGGCGGCACCGTTGGCAGCGTCGGCAGAGCTCTTGGCGGCAGCGACCTGCGACTGCAGGCTCGAGACCTGAGTCTTCAGGCCATCGATCTGGGCCTGCAGGGGCTTGAGGTCGGTGCAGCCGGCGAGGGTGGCAACGGCGACGACGGCGGCCATCGTGACGACGATCGGAGTCTTCATTTTTGGAAATCCTCTTGAGAAAAGTGACAGAAAAAAACTTTGGCGGAACCGAGGCCGCCATTCGGTCGACCCCATATCCTCGAAATTATAACTGCACCAGAACGCGAAAGGGATTGCAAGCGCGCCAAGGTTGCAAAAAAGCCTTACCCGTCAGCGTTTTCGGCGCCGGATCCTAGGCGCTCCGCAAGCGGGTCGGTGCAGGAATCCTTCGGCGATCAGAGTAGCGGGCGGCATAATAGCCGAAGAAATGTCCTCCTCCCCGCGTGTCCTTTTTGTTCCGGTGAGTGGCCCTAGCGGTATGGGCGAATTCGCCCGGGCGCGTAGCCTTGCGGATGCGCTCAGGGCGCGCTGGCCAAATGTTGAAACGCACTTCGTATTGCATCGCGAAGCCCCCTACGCGCGTAATTTCCATCACCCGGCGACGCTGGTGCCTGCTTCACCCACGCTCTGCACGGCGGAGGTCAAGCGGGTGATTACGGAATTCGCCCCACAGGTCGTGATCTTTGATAACGCGGGTCGTACCGGCGCGTTGCGAGCCGCGCGGCGAATCGGTGCGCGTGTCATTTACGTCAGTTCTCGAGGTCGGCAGCGGTACAAAGCCTTTCGCTTGCGCTGGATGCGCCTGCTCGATGAACACTGGATCTCTTACCCTGCAATGATTGCGGGGCATGCAACGCTGCTTGAGCGTTTGAAGTTGAGACTGCTCGGGCGACCGACACTGCGTTTTCTGGATACCGTGCTCGCGCCTGCGGACGAACCTGCTGCGCAGACTCTGATCGCCGATTTCGGTATGCCCGATGTACTCATCGTGCCGGGCGGCGGCAGTCAGTTTCACGATTCGTCGATGACTCCGGCGCATTTCGCCGGGTGGGGCACAGCGCTTGCTGCCGCAGGTTTTCGCGTGCTGTTTGTCGCTGGTCCGGCTTACGAGGGGCCATCGTCGATGGATCCACGTTGGCGGTTGGTGCGCGGCGTAAGTGGGGGTGCTCTGCGCGTGTTGCTCGAGCGGTCGCGCCTCGTGCTCGTCAACGGCGGCGACACGCTGCTGCAGGCCCTCGCGCTCGGTAAGGCCTGCGTTGCCGTGCCGATCGCCGGCGATCAGGCTGCACGGATCGCGCGCTGTGCGGAACTTGGCGCCGTGCGCGCGCCCACGCCGCAGGCCGACGCCGTACTGCGAGAATGTCTCGATCTGCTTGAACATGAGGGATCTCGTTTGGCACTCGAAGAAAAGGTTCGCGCTATCAGCTTTGCGGATGCCTTGCCGCGGCTGCTCGAGCGGATAGTTGAGCTCACTGCAGCCTCTTTGAGGCTGGGCGCAGTAGGACGTAAATCCTAGTCTTTGAGTCAATCGACGAGCGGGATAAGCGCGAGAAAAAGCCTCTCGTACTCCGCATTCATGCGTTCGCGACCGTATGCCGAAATCGCTTCCAGCCGAGCGGTGGCGCCCAGTCTTTGTGCCAGTGACTCATCTCGTAGCAAACGCTCGATGGCATCGGCGAGGCTCTTCGGGTCTTCATGCTCGCAGAGCAGGCCATTGATGCCATCGCAAACGATTTCCTGGACACCCGGAACGCGTGTGCCAATGACTGCACAGCCCGCAGCCATGCCCTCGATCAGCGCCAGAGGCATGCCTTCGTAGTGCGTGCTGAGCACGGCGATTTTCGTGCGACTCAGGCGTTCCGGAATATTGCGTAACATTCCACAAAAAACTATTTGATCTTGCAGCTGTAAATCTTTGACTAGTTTTTCGGCGGCCGCGCGATGCCGCGCCTTGCCGCCTCCTGCAAGATAAACAGCAGGCCGCAGTCCGCGTTCGCGCAGCATGGAGATGGCGCGAATCAGCGTCAGATGATCTTTCTGTGCGCCGAAGCGAGCGACCATGATCAGGGCTGATTCGCGGCTTGCAAGAGCAAGCGGCTCGATTTTCACGAAAGGCGCCAGATCAATGCCGTTAGCAATTGCGGTGGTGCGTCCGGCCGGAAAACCCAGTTCCAACAGTCGTTGGAGTACGCCAGGGCCGCAACCGACGATCCGCGCCGTTCGCCGCCCCAGCCATCGTGCCTGCGCCAGTCTCCAGCGGGTATAGCGCTCGCGCGTGTTGTGCTCGACGTGCACCAGCGCGGGCACGCTCGCGAGTAGTCCGGCGTATCGTCCCCACAAGTGCTCGCTGAAGCCATGCGCGACCAAGACATCGGGCCGATAGCGCAAACAAAGTTTTCGCAAAGAAACAATCGTCGCAAGGTTCGCCCAGCCAGAGACAGTCTCGACCGGTAAACCGCGCTGTACCAGCTCTTGGATACGCTCTGGCTTGGTATGTCGTTTGCGTCGGAGGACAAGCAGCGGTTCAACCTTGGTTCCTGCGAGAGCCGCTTCGACCAGTTGAATGGCAACTTGCGTGGCGCCGCCGCTGAAGCCGCCGCTGACGAAATGCAGTACGCGAACCTTGCGGGCAAGGTCAGGCGATCGTGTCGCCCGATCCTCAGCGCTTACCATCACGCAGAATTTCCCGCGCTGCGTTCATGCCGGGCACGCCGGTGACGCCACCGCCCGGGTGTGCGCCGGAGCCACAAAGATAAAGTCCGCCTACGGGCGTGCGGTAGTCGCCGTAACCGAGCGCAGGTCGCGCCGCCCACAGCTGATCGAGACCGAGCGCGCCGTGAAAGATATCGCCACCCGCCAAGCCGAGCTTTTCTTCGAGATCGAGTGGCGAGAGCGCCGAGCGGCCGACGACGCTGGCGCGGAAATTCGGCGCGTAATCATTGACCGCATCGATGATGAAGTCGGCAGTCGCCTCGCGCATGCCGGGCGTATTCCAGTTGCGTTCGGGTGCGTCGGGCCGCGCGAGATCGTAGTCGAAGTGCTGGCAGAAGAGACTTGCGACGTGCGCGCCCTTGGGCGCTAGCGTGTCATCGAGGGTCGACGGGATCAGCATCTCGACGATGGGTTCACGCGAGATGCCCTGCAAACGCGCTGAAGCAAAGGCGCGATCCATGTAGCCGAGCGAGGGGGCCATGATGATGCCCGCACCGAGATGCGACTCGTCGGCGCGCGAGCGTCGCGCGCTGAACTTCGGCAGTTCGCTCAGCGCAACGTTCATGCGGAACGTGGCCGAGCCCACGCGCCAGCGTTCGATATGATTGCGGAAATCTTCGGGCAGGTCCTCGGCGGCGAGCAAAGATAAAAACAGCAGCTTCGGACCGAGATTACCGATGATGCGCGGTGCGCCGAAGATTCGACCGTCGACGAGTTTGATGCCGCTGGCGCGCACGGCGTTGTGCGCATCGCGTGTCGCACGCTCGCGCGTGGTGATGATGTTCGCGACCGGCGCATCGCACTCGATATGCACGCCGAGCCGACGCGCTTCGGTGGCGAGAGCTTGGGTAATCGCGCCCATGCCGCCGACGGCATGTCCCCAGACCCCCGACTTGCCGTTCACTTCGCCGAAAGCGTGGTGCAGCAGCACGTAGGCGCTGCCTGGTGTATAGGGGCTCGCATAGCTGCCGACGACCGAATCAAAACCGAACAGTGCCTTGAGAGGTTCGCTCTCGAACCAGTGATCAAGGATTTCGCCGGCGCTGCGCGTGAAGAACTCATGCAGTTCGCGCTGTGCCGCGAGCGGCATGGCGCGAAACTCGCGACCGAAGCGCAGTACCTCCCAAAGATCACGCACGCGACGCAGGTCGGTGGGCGGCGTACGCTGCAACAGGGCGCGCAGCAAATCGACGGCGCGACCGAGCAGCGCATGAAAATCGGGCAGGCGGGCGGCATCACGCGTGCTGTAGCGACGGATTTCTTCGAGCGTGGTCGCCGAGTCGGGACCGGCACTGAACGAATCGCCATCGGGCAGTGGCAGGAAGTTCTGCATCGGCCGCTCGAGGATGCGCAGTCCATGTTCGGCGAGACGCAATTCGCGGATCACCTTCGGTTCGAGCAGGCTGACGGTGTAGCTTGCGGTCGAGTTGCGAAAGCCCGGCGCGAATTCCTCGGTGACGGCGGCACCGCCGACGATGTCGCGGCGCTCGAAAACCCCCACCCGCAAGCCCGCCTCGGCTAGATAACAGGCACAGACGAGGCCGTTGTGACCGGCGCCGATGACGAGAGCATCGAAATCGGTGGTAGGGGGGTTGCGACTGGATGAATTCACAGGTACTGTATGTATCAACACTGCATAGATAAACAGGGGTGTCCCGTGTCAGACCTCACGCCACGACAAACCGAAATTCTCCGTCTGATTCAAAGAGCTATTGCCGAAACCGGCATGCCGCCCACGCGGGCAGAAATCGCGCAAGAGCTCGGGTTCAAGTCCGCCAACGCCGCCGAGGAGCATCTGCGCGCACTCGCCCGTAAGGGTGTCATTGCGCTCGTGCCGGGCACCTCGCGAGGCATCCAACTCAAGGACATCCTGCGCGAGCAGCTCGGTCTGCCGCTCATCGGCCGCGTTGCCGCCGGCAAGCCCATTCTCGCAGAAGAGAACATCGAAGCGCGCTTCAACATCGATCCCGACATTTTTTCGCCCCGTCCTCACTACCTGCTCAAGGTCACCGGCATGTCCATGAAAGACGCCGGCATCCTCGACGGCGATCTGGTCGCGGTACATCGTACCCCCGAGGTGCGCAATCGTCAGATCATCGTCGCGCGTCTCGAGAACGAGGTCACGGTCAAGCGCTACAAGCAAGAAGGTCTGACGGTCTGGTTGTTGCCCGAGAACCCCGACTTCGAACCCATCCGCGTCAATCTGCGTGAAGAGCCACTCATCATCGAAGGCGTGGTGGTCGGTGTGCTGCGGCGTGGTGCCACGGGTGGCAAGGCTGCCTCTGCGGGTCTGATGTAAGCGACCAAGAAGTCACCACCTCTCCGAGGTTCGCCATGAAAAATTTTGAACTGCGCCTCTCTCCAGGCGCCACGGACGCGCTCGTCCGCGAAAAAGTGATACCCAAGCGGGCACGTCGTCAAAGTTTCAGTTGCCCTTGTGGTTGCGGTCGCAGCCGCTCGTTTACACAACCGCGTTCTTTGCGAATCTCGGTGTTCGCAAAGCCACCGTCCGGTTTGCCGGCGTGAGACATCGCCGATCGTGCCGCGCACGCTGCCATCATGGGTCAGGTCACTCCAGACAGCCCGTCCGAGCCTACGCTCGAGCGCTTGCTCGAGCACCCGGCCATTTGGCGCGGTCGCAGCGCTGCACGCACCGCTACGCTTGGTACGGGGTGTCGTCGGCTCGATGAGGCTTTGCCGGGTGGTGGTTGGCCCGCAGCCGGACTCACCGAGATCCTCACCGCGCGCAGCGGTCTTGGCGAGCTGCGTTTATTGATCCCTTTGCTCGCCATGCTCGGACGCGAGCTGCCCGCGCGTTGGGCTGCCTGGATATCGCCCCCCTTCGAACCTTACGCCCCTGCACTCATCGCGGCAGGTGTGCCGCTCGAGCGTCAGCTCGTGGTGCGTACGGCTGATCCCGCCGGGGCTATCGAGCAGACACTCGACTCGGGCGGCTGCGCGATCGTGCTCGCGTGGTTCGCTGCGACAGCGCGCAGCAGCGGGGTAGCGCGTACCAACAAGTCAACGCAGCTCAGCCCCTTGCGTCGTTTGCAACTGGCGACGCAGCGCAGCCAAGTACCGGCTTTTCTGTTTCGTCCGCTCGATGAGGCGGCGCAGTCCTCACCTGCAGAGCTGCGTCTTGTCTTTGAGCCCTCACTCGAAGGTGGGCGTTTGCAACTTTTGAAGAGCCGCGGTGGCGAGCGTCGCCCGCTCGATATTCTTTGGAGTGAATGGCGTGAGCTGAATCGGTGCGAACCGAAAAAGGGCAAATCAGCGCGAGATGTCCATGACCAGACGTGAGCGCGCCTCATCCGTGACCCGCGCGTTTCGTGCGCCGCGGCGCCCCCAGCTGTCGCAGCGACTGCAGTCGTTACCAATACCTCAGTCAACTCGGAAATCCGAGCCGCTGCTGCTCGAGTCCTTGTTCGACAGTGCGCCCGAGTCCTGGATCGCTTTGCTACCTCAGCCTTCTCTATCGCAGCACTTACCGCAGGGCGAGGTCGAGGTTGTTGATTCAGCGTTACTTCAACGCCTAGCCTCGATTGCCGGCGGCTTCACCTCGCGCGTGAGTCTCGAGCCGCCTGATGCGCTGCTGCTCGAAGTGCGCGGCAGTTTCCAGTTGTTCGGCGGCGCGCAGTCGTTATGTCTGCAGTTGCTTGAGCGTTGCCGACAAGCAGGCGTCGAACTGCGTTGGTCGCTGGCACCCACGCCGCTCGCAGCGCTCGCGCTCGCCCGCGCCGGAGGCGAGACCATTGTGCTCGCTCGAGATCGTCTCGCCGGTGTGCTTGCGCCCTTGTCGCTCAAAGTATTGGGCTGGCCCGCGCATACCGTGGTTCGGCTCGATGCCGTGGGCGTGCGTACTTTGGGCGCTGCGCTACGCCTGCCACGCGCGAGTTTTGCCCAGCGCTTTGGTCAGCAGACCTTGCTTGCGCTCGATCGGCTCACGGGTGCAGCACCAGAGCCGCGCCGTATGTTCGTCACCCGTGAGCGCTTTCGCGCGCAGCGCGAGCCCGGGTTCGAGCTCTACGCACAGCCGATGGTGCTGCAGTGTCTCGAGCCGCTTTTGCTCGAGCTCGAAGATTTCTTGCGGACTCGCCAATCGGGTATCGATCTTTTGATGCTGCGATTGCAGCATCGTAATCGCCCGCCAACGCGCATTGACTTGCGTCTTGCGAGCGCTGAATTACTGGCCAAACAATTCCGCGAGCTGCTGGTGTTGCGCTTGTCGCAAATCGAGCTGCCAGCTCCGGTGCAGCGCATCAAATTGCGATCCGGTCCGCTGCAGCCCTTGGTGACCTGCAGCGAGTCGATCTGGCGAGCGGGTGAGCATGGTGGCGCTGCAGGGCGCGAGTCACCGGCGCTGATCGAACGTCTGCGTGCACGATTTGGCAGCGCTGCCGTCTATGGTTTGTGCCTCATACCCGAGCATCGACCCGAGAATGCCTGGGGTATTGCCGAGCCTGGGGTGGGCACGGCCTCTGTGCCCAAGTTGACATCGAGTGCGATGTCGCGGCGACCGTTATGGCTGCTGCACGAGCCCGAGGCATTGCCCTCGGCGCTGCAGGACCTGCAGATCGTCGAGGGTCCGGAGCGCATCGAGACGGGATGGTGGGATGGTCGAGAGGTCGCCCGCGACTATTATATCGCGCGCGATGAGGCAGGGGCGGAACTTTGGGTCTATCGCGAGCGCATGCCGCCACACGCGTGGTATCTGCATGGGGTTTTTGGCTAAAGCCGAGCTTAGCGACCGGTGAATTTGGCGCTGCGCTTTTCTGCAAAGGCGGCGAAGCCTTCGCGGCTGTCACTGGTGTTGCCGGCGAGCGAGGTCATCGAGCGCGCTTCGAGGGCCAGTTGTTGCTCGAGAGTGTTGTTGCCGCTCGCGAGGAGCAGGCGCTTGACCTGGCCGAAGGCGCGGGTCGGGCCGTTGGCGAGCGAGGCGGCGAGATCGCGCGTCTTGGCTTCGAGTTCGAGGTCGGGTAGGACCATGGTGACGAGCCCGGAATTCTTTGCTTCGGCAGCGCTCAGCACGGGGTTGAGCAGCATCAATTCTTTGGCACGAGTCGGACCGACGATGCGCGGCAGGTGAAAGCTGGCACCGCCGTCCGCCGACATGCCGATGCGCGTGTAGGCGAGGGTGAGTTTGGCCGACTCGGCGGCGAGGACGACATCGCCGCTGATGGCGAGACTGAAACCCGCGCCTGCCGCCGTGCCGTTGATCGCGGTAATGAGTGGCGCCGACATGCGCGAGAAACAGCCGACGGCAGCATGCAGCGGACCAATGATGCGATTGAGCAAGCCCGCGACCTCGTCGCCTGCGGCCACGAAGCTCTGCACATGACCGCCGCCACTGAAGAAGCGCCCTCTGCCGGTGAGTACCACGGCACGAATCACCGGGTCGGTTTCGCAACGCGTGGCTGTCTGCAACAACTCGTTGGCCATGTCGACGTCGATGGCATTGGCCGATTCCGGGCGGTTGAGCGTGATGCGGGCAACGCCGCCTTCAAGGACGAATTCGATGTGCTGGAAGCTCATGGTCGGTATTCCGTGCTGCGAAGCGGGGGGGGGGTGGTGATTCGTTATTGGCGTCGCCGCTCACGGCTGTGCGTTTTGCGTTCGATGAGTTTGCCGGTGACGTATTTGTGCAGGATGCTGCTGATCAGCGACTGGTAAGGCAAGCCTTCTTCGATCGCCTTGGCTTGCAGACTCTGCAGATCGGCGGTTGTCAGGCGGATGTTGATGCGCTGATCTTTAAGGGCGGTACGTCTCATGGCCTAAATACTGTATAAATAAACAGTACTATGGGTCCAGCCACGAAAGTCCCCGATTTGCCCGGGTATGCCGAGTTGCATTGCCTGAGCAGTTTCAGTTTCCTGCGCAGCGCTGCGCAGCCCGAGGAGTTGGCGGCGCGCGCGCTCGAGCTCGGCTATGCGGCGCTCGCCATCACCGATGAGTGTTCGGTGGCGGGGGTGGTGCGCGCGCATGCGGCACTCAAGGGCACGACGACCCGCCTCATCGTGGGCGCTGAGTTCCGCCTCGACTGCGACACGCCGCTGATCGTGCTTGCGACCGACCGGCAGGGGTACGGTCAGCTATGCCGCTTGATCACTCGCGGGCGGCGCGCAGTTCCCAAAGGTCAATATCGCCTGAGCCGTGCCGATGTCGCGGCCCTGATCGAGCCGCGGCACTGCCTTGTGCTGTGGGCGCCGCGTCCTGCAGATCTCGCGCGGCAGTCTTTGATCACCGCTTGGCTGCAGCAGCTCTATGCCGGATCCGCATGGATTGCGGTCGAGCTGCTGCGCGATGGCACCGAGCGCGCGCATCTGGCCGCCTTGCGTGCACTCGCGGCCGAGGCGGGTTTACCGCTGGTGGCTGCGGGCGATGTGCGCATGCATGTGCGCGAGCGACGTCGTCTGCACGATGCGATCACCGCGATCCGCCTCAACACCCGAGTGGAGGAGGCGGGCTTTGCCTTGCTGCCTAGCGGTGAGCGTCACCTGCGTACACGCCAGCGTCTGGCCAAGCTTTACCCGCCCGACCTGCTCGCCGAAACGCTCGCAATCGCTGCGCGCTGCCGTTTTTCGCTCGATGAATTGCGCTACGAATATCCGCGCGAGATCGTTCCTGAAGGGCAAACCCCGGCTTCCTGGCTGCGTACCTTGGTCGAGCGCGGCGCCGAACGGCGCTGGGGCGGGATGCCACCGCCGGCGAGCGGTCCGTCTGCAGCCATGCATCCGGCACGCGATGCCATGCCGCCCTATGTGCGCACGCTGGTCGAACACGAACTCGCGCTGATCGCCGAGCTTGCCTACGAGCCGTACTTTCTCACTGTGCACGACATCGTCGAATTTGCCCGCAGCCGTGGAATTCTTTGTCAGGGACGCGGCTCGGCCGCCAACTCTGCCGTTTGCTATTGCCTCGGGATCACCGAGGTCGACCCCTCGCGCATGTCGATGCTGTTCGAGCGTTTCATCTCGCGCGAGCGCAACGAGCCGCCGGATATCGACGTCGATTTCGAGCATGAGCGGCGCGAAGAGGTCATCCAATATGTCTATCAAAAATATGGCAGACATCGGGCTGCCCTCGCCGCCACGGTCATCAGCTATCGCCCGCGCAGCGTGCTGCGCGACTTGGGCAAGGCGCTGGGTTTTGCGCCGCTGGCAGTCGAAAAAATCGCTACGGCCGTCAGCCGCTGGGATCGCAGCCTCGACAGTACGGGCGACACCAGCAGTACGGGCGACACCGGCAGCACCGACAAAAACACCCCGCTCGCGGCTTTTCTCGAGCGGCTCGCCGAGGCGGGCTTCGACCCCGAAGATGTTGTGCTGCGGCGGCGTCTGACGATGCTGCTCGAGTTCGCGCCGCAGTTGCTCGGTTTTCCGCGACATCTTTCGCAGCATGTCGGGGGCTTCGTGATTGCGCGTGATTGTCTCGAAGAACTCGTGCCAGTCGAGAACGCGAGCATGGCGGATCGCACGGTCATCCAGTGGGATAAAGACGATCTCGATGCGCTCGGTTTGCTCAAGGTCGATCTGCTGGCGCTTGGCATGCTGACGGCGATTCGTCGTGCGCTCGTCATGATCTCGGCGTGGCGGGCGCGCGAAGGTGGTGCTCCGCTCACGCTTGCGAGCGTGCCGCCCGAGGATCCGCGCGTCTACGACATGCTGTGCCGCGCCGATTCGGTGGGCGTGTTCCAGATCGAGTCGCGGGCGCAGATGGCGATGTTGCCAAGACTGCGACCGCGCAATTTCTATGATCTCGTGATCGAAGTGGCCATCGTGCGACCGGGGCCGATTCAGGGTGACATGGTGCACCCTTATTTACGGCGCCGCAGCGGTGCGGAGCCCGTCAGCTATCCGAGCGACGCCGTGAAGGGCGTATTGCAGCGTACGCTGGGCGTGCCGATTTTCCAGGAGCAGGTGATGCAGCTTGCCATCGTCGCCGCCGGCTTCACGCCGGGCGAGGCCGATCAGCTGCGGCGTGCGATGGCCGCCTGGAAGCGTCACGGCGGACTTGGGCACTTCGGCGAGCGACTCATCCGCGGCATGCGCGAGCGCGGTTACGGCAAAGATTTCGCCGCCCGAATCTTTGGCCAGATCCAGGGCTTTGGTGAATACGGTTTTCCGGAGTCGCACGCGGCGAGCTTTGCGCTGCTCGTCTATGTATCGGCCTGGCTCAAATGTCACGAACCCGCCGCATTCACGGCAGCGCTGCTCAACAGTCAACCGATGGGTTTTTATTCACCCTCGCAACTGGTGCGCGATGCGCGCGAGCATGGCGTCGAGGTGAGACCCGTCGATGTCTGCGTGAGCGACTGGGACTCTACGCTCGAGCCGACGTCGGGCGGTCGTCCTGCAATCCGACTCGGTTTGCGACTCGTCCATTCTTTGAAGCAGGCTGCGGCTGAGCGCATCGTTGCCGCCCGAAATTCAAACTCTCTGCAGACTGACGCCGATACGCTGCCCTTCGCCGATCTGCAGCAACTCGCCGAGCGTGCGGCACTCGATCGCGGTGATCTCGAGGCGCTCGCGGCCGCCGGGGCCTGCGCTGCGCTCAGCGGCAATCGACACCGAGCTTTTTGGGCGGTGGCGGGAACCGAGTTCGCGCTGCCGCTTGCGCCGCCTGCGCGCGAGGAGGCCGTACCGATGCTCACCGTACCCACCGAGGGCGAGAATCTTGTCGCCGACTATCGGCATCTCGGTTTGACGCTGGGTCGGCATCCGCTCGCATTGTTGCGCGCGCCGTTCGAACGGCAGGGCGTATTGCAGGCAAGGCAGCTCGCGAGCGTGGCTGATGGCGCGCAGGTGGCCGTGGCTGGACTCGTCACCACCCGTCAACGTCCATCAACGGCGAGTGGCGTCACTTTCGTCACGCTTGAAGATGACACCGGCAACATCAATTTGATCGTCTGGAAAAACATTGGTGCGGCACATCGGCGCGCGCTGTTCGAGTCGCGTTTGATGCAGGTGCAGGGACGACTGCAACGTGAGGGTCTCGTCACCCACGTTGTGGTCGAGCACATCCATGACCGGTCGAGATGGCTCGGTCGGCTACTGACGCGCTCGCGCGACTTTCGTTGACGGACGAGCTAGCGCTGGCTGGCGCGCTTGCTGCGCGCACCGCCTGCACCTTCGAGGCCGATGTCGTAGTCGTCGAAATCGCTGATGAGGTCAGCGGTGTGCTTCTCTTCGCGCAGTCGCTCAAGGCGGCGCCAGGCGGGATCTCCGCTCGGTTTCGGCGCGCCGCGACGGCGCGAGGTATCGAAGTCACGAATGACCTGATCGACGTCCTCGCCCGAGTCGAGATCAGCTTCCTCGTCGTAGTCTTCCTGTTCTGGTCTCTCGTTCATGCCCCAAATTTCATGGCACAGGTGCCATAAACCCCAGACGCGCGAAATTTATTTCGCCGCGCGCCATCTTGCAACGGGGTGTCAGGAAAAATTCACGAACGAGTGTTGCGCGCGTGCATCAGCGCACGAGGGTGTTCATTTCAAAGATGGGCATCAGCATCGCAAACACGATGATCAGCACGAACAGTCCCATGCCGACGATCAGCAGCGGGCCAAGCAGACCGACCAGCGCGGTGAGCAGGCCATCGAGTTCGCGTTCCTGGTTGGCGGCAGCCCGTTCCAGCATTTCTTCGAGCCGACCGCTGGCCTCGCCACTCGAGATGAGATGCACGGTCATCGGCGGAAAGAGTCGACTCGCGGCGAGCGAGCGACCGATGGGCGCACCCTCGCGTACTCGCTCGGTGGCGGTGGTCACGGCGTCACGCATCGGCAGATTGTTGATGACCCCGCCGGCAATGTGCAGCGCTTCGAGCACCGGTACCGCGCTACCCGTGAGAATGCTGAACGTCCGCGTGAAACGCGCGGTGTTGAAGCCGCGCACCAGCCGGCCGGTCAGCGGCAGGCGTAGCAGCAGGGCATCGACTTTGCGCTGCGCCTCGGGCGCGCGCACCCAGCGCAAGAAACCGATCACTCCGAGCACGATCAAGAGCAACAGCCAGGGGCCGTAATCCTGCAGAAAATCGCTGGTCGCGAGCAGCATGCGCGTGAGTAGCGGTAGCGCGGTTTTGCCCGACTCGAAGACCTCGACCACCTTGGGCACCACATAAGTGAGCAGCCCGGCGATGATGAACAGGCACATCACGGTGAGTACGATCGGGTAGAGCAGGGCGCCGAGCACGCGCTGACGCAACTGATCACGATTCTCGGTGTATTCGGCGAGTCGCTCGAGCACAGTGTCGAGCTTGCCAGACTGCTCGCCGGCAGCAACGGTCGCGCGATAGATTTCGGGAAAGACGCGCGGAAAACCGCTGAGCGCATGAGCGAGCGGTTCGCCTTCGACGACGCGCGCCCGAACTGCCGCGACGACGCGTTGCACCGCGGATTTTTCCGATTGCTGCGAAACCGCAAGCAGCGCCTCTTCGAGGGGTAGGGCAGCGCGCACTAAGGTCGCGAGCTGACGCGTCAGCAGCGCCACATCGGCGCTGCCGACCCGTGTGCTGCGTCGCGGCAGGTGATTGAGCCAGCGCTCGCCGTCGCGATTTTGCGGCGTCTCGCGCAACGGTTCGACACTGACCGGCAGCAGTTGGCGCTCGCGCAGCAGCTGGCGGACTTGGCGCGGGCTGTCGCCCTCGAGCACGCCACATTGTTCGCGACCAGCGGTATCGAGCGCCACGTAATCATAGGCGGCCAAAGATCAGTCCTCGCGGGTGACGCGCAGCACTTCCTCGAGCGTGGTCGCGCCGCGCAACACCTTGGTGATGCCATCATCGCGGATCGAGGGTGTCGACAGTCGCGCGTGACGCTCGAGTTCGGCCTCCACGGCGCCATCATGAATCAGCGTCCGCAGCGTCTCGTCGACCATCACGAGTTCATAGATACCGGTGCGTCCACGATAACCCGCGCCGTTGGCGCCGGGTCGAAAGAGTATCGGTGAAGGCGCGCCTGCGGCGATCCCCAGCTGAAGCCGCTCGAGTTCACCCGCCACAAAGCTTTCGCGCGAGTTTTGATCGAGCGTGCGCACGAGACGTTGCGCGACGATGCCGATCAGGCTCGAGGCGAGCAGGAAGGGTTCGATACCCATATCGCGCAAGCGCGTGATCGCGCCGACCGCCGTGTTGGTGTGCAGCGTCGAGAGCACGAGATGTCCGGTGAGCGAAGCCTGCACCGCAATCTGCGCGGTTTCGAGGTCGCGGATTTCACCGACCATCACGATGTCCGGATCCTGGCGCAGGATCGCCCGCAGACCGCGGGCAAAACTCATATCGACTTTGGTGTTGACCTGCGTCTGACCGATGCCATCGAGGTAATACTCGATCGGGTCCTCGACGGTCATGATGTTGCGCGTCGCATCGTTGAGCCGCGATAGCGCCGCATACAGCGTGGTCGTCTTGCCCGAGCCGGTGGGACCGGTTACGAGCAGGATGCCGTTCGGTTTGTGGATCAGGCGATCGAGCAGGCCTTCGACTTCGGGCTCTATGCCGAGCTCGCCAAGATCGAGCCGACCCGCCTGCTTGTCGAGCAGACGCAGCACCACGCGCTCGCCGTGACCCGAGGGAATGGTCGAGACGCGCACATCGACCGCGCGGCCGCCGACGCGCAGGCTGATGCGGCCATCTTGCGGCAGGCGTTTCTCGGCGATATCGAGTTTGGACATGACCTTGATGCGCGAGACCACCGCATTGGTGACCGCCCGGCGTGTCTGCAGCACTTCGCGCAGCACGCCATCGACCCGCAGTCGCACGACGAGGCGATTCTCGAAGGGTTCGATGTGGATATCCGAGGCGTTATCTTTGATCGCCTGCGTGAGCAGTGCATTGATGAGACGGATGATCGGTGCATCATCTTCACTGTCGAGCAGATCGGCTTGCTCGGGCAACTCTTGCGCGAGAAAACTCAGATCCGTGGTTTCATCGAGCCCGCCGGCGGCGGCGCGCGCATCGGTGCCAGCCTCGTAGGCCTCGCGCAGCAATTCTTCGAAGCGCTCAGTGCTCACGCGCTCTAGAGCGAGCGGATGACGCAGATGTCGGCGTGCTTCCGACACGGCTAGCGCCGTCGCGTCGGGTCGCAGGGCGACGGTGGCAACACCCGCATTCACGCCGCGCAACAGCACGCCGTGGCGGCGTGCAAAGGCGAGCGGCAGGTCGGGCGTCGGGGCGGCGATCGCGCCCGACTCGGCGTTCATTTGGGCTGCTCCGCGGCGGGCGCTGCCGGGATGGCCGGCAAGATCAAGCGGCGCTCGCCCGGCAGCAGCGGCAGCACTTCGCGTTGCGGGCCGAGCTTCAGCTGCTGATCGCGGATGTAGTTGTACTTTTGATTGGTCTCGATGGTGGCATCGATGCCATCACGCAGGATGCGCGGCTGGATGAACACCAAGAGATTGGTCTTGGTTTTCTTCGCGCTGCGGGTGCGGAAGGCCTCGCCCACGAGCGGAATGCGGCCGAGGAAGGGTACGCGCTGCTCACCGCCCGTTTGTGAATCTTGAATCAGGCCGCCGAGCACCACCGTGCCCCCATCTTCGATGAGCACACTGGTGCTGATGGTGCGCTTGTTGGTGACGAGATCGACGGCGCCGCTGCTGGTGGCCGCGATACTCGAGCTTTCCTGCTCGATCTTGAGCATCACCGCATCGCCCTCGTTGATCTGCGGGGTGATCTTGAGGATGGTGCCGACTTCCTGGCGCTGAATGGTCTGGAAGGGATTGAGATTGTTGCCAACGTTGCCGCCCGAGTTCGTGTACTGACCGGTGACGAAGGGGACTTCCTGGGCGACCTTGATCTCGGCCGCCTGGTTATCCATGGTCACGATCGAGGGCGTGGCGATGATATTGGTGGTCGAGTCGCCGCGCAGTGCGCGCAGCACCGCGGCAAAGTTCACGCCGTTGTTGGCCCGACGACCGACGCCGACCGTAGTACCGCGCGGCACGGTGGTGAGCGTCGCCGGGTCGCGCGCAGCGCGCGCAAGATCGACGATGCTGGTGCCGCCGATCGGTTCGATGAAGCCACCAACGGCTTGATCACTGTTCGAGCCATCGACCAGCCAATTGACGCCGAGCTCGGCTGATTTGTCAGCAGAGACCTCGACGATGATCGCCTCGACCATGACCTGCGCGCGACGAATGTCGAGCTTGTCGATTACCGCCATCAAAGAATTCATGGTCTTGGCGGGTGCCGTGATCACGAGCGCGTTGGTTTCGGGCTCCGCCCAAATCGTGGTGCCGCCACCGATGGTCGTGGTGTTCGCGGCCGCGGCGCCGGGAGCGTTCGCCACCGTTACCGTGCCGCCGAGTTGTTCTTTCAATTTGCCAGCGATTTTATCGGCATCGGCGTACCGCAGATAGCGTACTCGCGTGTCGCCACCGGTCGCTAGCGGGGTGTCGAGGTAAGCGATCAGCGTGCGTGCGCGCAGTCGTTGGGTCTTGTCACCGGCGAGCAAAATGCTGTTCGAGCGGTCATCGGCCACCACGCGTAGCGGTGCCATGCCGCCTTCGGCCTGTGCCTGCGCAGGGTTGAGCGCGGTCATCGTCCGCACCACTTCAGCGGCCGAGGCGTTCTGCATGGCTACCACTTCGACATCGGCATCGCTCGCCTGATCGATGCGCCGAATGATGCGCACGATGCGGTTCACGTTGTTGGCGCGGTCGGCAAGGATCAAAGTATTCGAGGCGGGGTAGGCAGCCAAATGCGCGTTCTGCGGCATCAGCGGTCGCAAGATGGCGACGAGCTGGGCCGCACTCACGTTGGTAACGGCCACGACTTGCGTGACGAGTTCATCTGAGGTGTCGCTCACGCTGTCGGGCAGATCGTTGCCCGGCATGGTGCGCGAGTTGGCATCGGGGATGATCTTGAGCACGTTGCCCGAGGGCACGGCGACGAAGCCATAGACCTGCAACAACGCGAGGAAGGCCTCGTAAAAGGCATCGGGTGTCATCGCCGTCGAGGAGAGCATCGTGACCTGAGCGCGTACCCGCGGGTCGACGATGATGCTGCGACCGGTCGCAGCGGCGACCGCTTCGATCACCTGTGTGATCTCGGCGTCCTTGAAGTTGGGCGTGATGCGCTGACCCGAAGCGGGTTGCGCAACCAGCGACGACCCGACTGCCCCAGTGAGCACGGCCGCGAGCAGCAGCGTCAGCGATGACGTCATTCGATGCGGTGATTTGCGAGACACTGATTTTTGAGTTGACGACAGGCGCGGCCCCGAGTGTATCCGATTGCCATGTCCCGGTTGTGAAGGCTCGGCGTTCAAGTTCAGTTCAGGCCCGCGCGTTGCAGCGGTTGCGGCGAGCCGCCCGCGACCGCGGTGAGGTCCAAGGTTAGCGATTCGGTCTGGCCATTGCGTTCGATCGTGAGGCGCGCCTGCGGGGTACCGCTCAATGAGCGGATGAACTGTTCGCTGTTGGCCTGATCGGCGAGCGGCGAATCATTGATCGCGAGCACGAGATCGCCGGGGCGCAGGCCGAGCTGCGTGAACAGTTGGGTATTGGCGCCCGGATAGACGCGAATCCCGGAGGGTCGGTCGGTGCGCATCACCGCCTGCCAGCGGATCACGTTGGTGATGTCTTCGGTCGATGGGCTCCCCGCCGCGGCAAGCGGCGGCGGAGCGCCCGCAGGCGTGGCGACCGAGCCGACCGCACCACTGACCGGTGTGCCTCCCTGGCGCGGCAGCGGCAGGGTTTCGAAGCTGCCCTCGCGATCGAGCAGCACATAGTCAGCGTGCACCTCAGCCAGCCGCGACCCTCCCGACAGCGTGGCGCCCACGGCATAGACCCGGGCCACGGTGCCCGTTTCGCCAATGATGGCGCGACCCGCGCGCGGGTCGCTGGCGGCGAGCACACCCACCAGAATGAGACCTTGGGTGCTGATGGGCGGGGCTGCAGGCACGGCGGCCGTCGACTCGCCGACCACGTAACCAAAGAAGCGCGCCGCCTTGATGCTGTCGAGCGGATCCAGCCCCGCGGCCGGCAACGCCGCGCTTGCGCCGTCAAGCCCGCCCCGGTCGCGCGCGCCGAAGACGCCGGTCACGGTCCACGCGAGTTGCAGACCGAGTGCCAGTGCTAGCACAACGATCACGATGACAGCGGGGTCAAGAGCCCTTGAACGCATGCCCGTAATGATACCTGGCCGCCTGCCGGCCCACACTTGAGTTCGCCACGGCCCACCCCTATAACGAGCTGATGTCTGCCGAAGAGAATCGCCCGTCCGCCGACACCTCGGTGGCCGAGGCCACGCCCGAAACCGAACAGCCGCCGTTGTTTCAGGTCATACTGCTCAACGACGACTACACCCCGATGGAGTTCGTGGTGGACGTCCTCGAGCGGTTCTTCGGCATGGGTCGCACGCAAGCGACCCAAGTCATGCTCGAAGTGCATATGCGCGGCAAGGGGGTCTGCGGGGTCTTCACCCACGACATCGCAGAGACCAAGGTGGCGCTGGTGACACGCTATTCGCGCGACCACCAGCACCCGCTGATGTGCACGCTGGAAGAAGCCTGAGACGCACCGGAACAGCGACGGAGTGCCTGAACGTGTTGTCCAACGAACTTGAATCTTGCCTGAACAGCGCCTTCCAGATGGCGCGTGATGGTCGTCACGAATTCCTCACCGTTGAGCACTTGCTGCTTGCCATCCTCGAGACGCCGCGCGTCAAAGAAATCCTGCGCGCCTGCGGAGGTGATGCCGCGCGACTTGCCGCCGATCTGCGCGAGCACATCGAGCAGAGCACGCCGCGCTTGTCTGAGGGCGATGAGCGCGAGGTGCAACCGACACTGGGCTTCCAGCGCGTGTTACAGCGCGCCGTGTTCCACGTCCAGTCGAGCGGTCGCAAGGAAGTCGGCGTCGGCAACGTGCTGGTCGCCATCTTCAGCGAGAAGCAGAGTCATGCGGTGTTCCTGCTCGCTCGGCAGGGCGTGGCCCGCCTTGATGTGGTCAATTACATCTCGCACGGCATGTCGAAGATTGCCGAGGAGCGCGGCGAGCAGAAAGACGAGCCGGCGGCTGCGCAGCAGGCCAGCCCCGAAGCCGATCAGGGCGGTGCGCTCGAAAAATACGCCAGCAATCTCAATCGTCTGGCCGAAGAGGGCAAGATCGATCCGCTCATCGGTCGACAGATGGAAGTCGAGCGCACCATCGAAATTCTTTGTCGGCGGCGCAAGAACAATCCGCTCTATGTGGGTGAAGCGGGGGTCGGCAAGACCGCCATTGCCGAGGGCTTGGCGCGGCGCATCGTCGAGGGGCAGGTGCCCGAGGTGCTCACCGAGTGCACCATCTATTCGCTCGACATGGGTTCTTTAATCGCCGGCACGAAGTATCGCGGTGATTTCGAAAAACGTCTGAAAGCGGTGCTCGCCGAACTCAAGAAGCAACCGGGTGCGGTGCTTTTCATCGATGAAATTCACACGGTGATCGGTGCGGGCGCTGCCTCGGGTGGTGTGATGGATGCCTCCAATCTCATCAAGCCCGTGCTCACCAACGGCGAGCTGCGCTGCATCGGCTCGACCACCTACAACGAATATCGCGGCATTTTCGAGAAGGACCACGCGCTCGCGCGGCGCTTCCAGAAAATCGATGTCGTCGAGCCCACGGTTCCCGAGACCATCGAAATTTTGAAGGGACTGCGCAGCCGTTTCGAAGAGCATCATCAGGTGAGCTACACCGATGCGGCACTGAAGGCCGCGGCCGAACTCTCGTCCCGCCACATCAACGAGCGGCACTTGCCCGACAAGGCCATCGATGTGGTCGATGAGGCCGGTGCACGACTGCGGCTCAAACCCGTAGCCGAGCGCGAGACGCTCGTCGATGTGCAGCACATCGAAGAAGTGGTTGCGCGTATCGCGCGCATTCCGCCCAAGACCGTCTCGAGCAACGACAAAGAAGTGCTGCGTAATCTCGAGCGCAATCTCAAACTCGTAATCTTTGGGCAGGACAGGGCGGTCGAAACCCTCTCATCGGCGATCAAGATGGCGCGCTCAGGACTCGGCGATACCCGAAAGCCGGTTGGCAGCTTCTTGTTCGCAGGTCCCACGGGCGTCGGCAAGACCGAGGTCACGCGGCAGCTCGCGATTGCGCTTGGTATCGAGTTCATCCGCTTCGACATGTCCGAATACATGGAGCGGCACACAGTCTCGCGTCTCATTGGTGCACCGCCGGGCTATGTCGGCTTCGATCAGGGCGGGCTGCTCACCGAGGCG
>Ga0194131_10001613_pt1 | contig 38392 bp, 30 predicted proteins | sample TA2KigO120mmetaG_FD_148631 | JGI IMG/M metagenome (GOLD analysis project Ga0194131, IMG submission 148631) | Freshwater microbial communities from Lake Tanganyika, Tanzania - TA2015053 Kigoma Offshore 120m | ecosystem: Environmental > Aquatic > Freshwater > Lake | place: Tanzania: Lake...
GTCTGCACCTTCATGTTGAGCATGTCGATGACCATCGGTGCGATGCCGGCCACGCGCGCATCCGTGGCGGCGGAGAGCCAGGTGGTCCAGCCGCGTTTGGACGCGCCGGAGACGACGAAACGCGTCGGCTTCGCGCCCCCGCCTTCGCTCACGAATGCCTGCACCGCGTCCATCGCACGCACGGCGGACTTGGTCATCGGAAAGAGCAGCGGCCACTCGCGATCGCCCGACTTGAGATACTCGTTGAACGTGTAGGCGATGAGTGCGTCCTCCTTGCGTCCGTCGTAGAGCGGCTGATTCGGCACTTTGTTCACCGCCGCCGCGACCGCCCCGGCGCGCTCGGCCAGAGTTTTCATCAGGTTGAACAGCTTCGACACGTCGCCGTCGCCCGTGATGAAGAGGAAGGCGATGTCCTTGTTCCGCACCTGCGGCGGGCGCACCACCAAGATTTGGTGCCGCCACTCGTGCCCGCGCCACGTCTGCGAAGTCATCTCCAACTTCGTCGCCGTGTAGCCGTCCATGTCGCGTTGCTCGGCGCGCTGCCAAGTAAAGGATGCGTCGGGCTTGCGCACGTAATCTAACAATGCCTCCGCCGCGCGAACCGGACAGGAGATGAACAGCAGGAAGGCAAACAGGGAGATGGCGAAGCGCATGGCGCATCGTCCCGCCTGCAGCCTTGGCGTCAAGACGGTTTCGGGCACGAGACCAACCACGGCCGCATCAACGCGAAGGTGGGCTTGCCGGACGACCCGGCTACGAATGCGCTCTTTGAGTTCGTGGCCGACTTGCTGAAGAAGTAGGGGCCGCTACTTCACCGGGAGTTGAGCAGAGATTTTCGCCGCGACTTCCTTGGCGAGAAACTCCGACCCGGCGGCGTTAAAGTGGACGTCGCGCGGGTTTTGCAGCTTCGCCAAGTGCGGTGTGACCGCCGCGTTGAGATCGTTGATGACCACGCCGTTTTCCTCCATCACGCGCCGGGCGATGGCGTTGTAGGTGGGCACCTTGTCGAACGTGCGGGGCGGCGTCAGTTCACCGTCGGGGATGGGTGTGACGGTGGCCCAGATCAGCTTCGCGCCCGTGGCTTTTATCTGCGCCACCAACTCGCGGAGGTTTTTCTCGTAGGCCTCCGGCGGCACTTGCTGGCGGCCCGGCTCCATGAACTTCGCGTCGTGAATGCCAAAGTTGAAGTGAACCACGTCCCACTTTCCGGTGCCGAGCCATGCCTTGAGGTTGCGGAGGCCGTTGGTCGTCGGGCCGCCGTTGGTGGGGATGCGGTGGACGTTGGCTTTGCCCTTCAGCATCGCGCGCACGGGCAGCGTGTAGCCCATCGAGATGGAGTCACCAATGAGCAGCACACGCGGCAGCCCCGGCTCATCGGTGATGGGCGCAAGGACCGGGTTGGGCGTGGGTTTGGCCTTCTTCGGGGCGTCCTTCGGTTTCGCATCCTGAGCGATTGACGTGCCGACGAGCAAGGCGATGGCGGCTAAGACAACAAGGGGAAAACTGGCTTTCATGAATGAGGCAAAAGGTTACTTGGCCGGAGGATTGGACACGTTGGTTTTGGCCTTTTGCGTGGGAGCTGGCAGAGCGAGGCGGTTGACTTCGTCGAATCGTGCCTTGAGCCGGGCGACCACGTCCGGGTGCTGGGCGGCGACGTTCTGCTGCTCGGCGGGATCGGCTTGCAGGTCGAAGAGTTGCATGGCGGCCGACGCGACGCCGGTGCGGACGCCGGGATGGTCACTCGGTTGGTATTGTTCGTGGGGCGCAAGAATGGTCACGCCGTCGGGGCCACGCGGATCCACCCAGCGTTGGCCGGACTTGTCCAAGTTCAGGAACGGATCGCGCGGCTGGAGCACATGCAGCTTCCAGCGGGCGTCGCGGATGGTGGCAAGCGGCACGCCTTGGTGGCCGAGGATGGCTTCGTGCGGGCTGGGCGCGGCGGAAGTGAAGAGCGGCAGGAGGTCGCGTCCGTCAATCACACGGTCGGCAGGCGGCGCAAGGTTCGCCGCCCTCAGCGCGGTGGCGAAGAGATCCATCATCACGGCGGGCGCGTGGCTGACGTGGCCGGCGGGGATTTTGCCCGGCCAACGCGCTAGGCACGGCACGCGGAAGCCACCTTCGTAAGTGCTGCCCTTCATCCCGCGCAGGCCGCCGGTGCTGCCGCCAAACCACGGGCCGTTGTCGCTGGTGAACAAGACCAGCGTGCGTTCGTCGAGGCCGAGCGCCTTCACCTTCGCGAGCAGGTCGCCGACGCTTTGGTCGAGGTCAGCGAGCACGTCGCCGTAAAGCCCCGCGCCACTTTGCTTGTAGAACTTCTCCGTCGTGGCCAGCGGCTTGTGCGGCATCACTTGCGGGAAGTAGAGGAAGAAGGGCTTTGTCCGGTTGCGCTCGATGAAGCTCAAGGCACGTTCGGTGTAACGCCGCGTGAGCGTGGCTTGCACGAGCGGATACTCGACGACGTTGGTGCCGTCCATGAGCTGCACCGGGCGCATGTCGTTGCTGTAGAGAATGCCGAGATACTCGTCGAAGCCGCGCCCCGTCGGCATCTGCGCGGGAGTTTTGTGGCCGAGGTGCCACTTGCCCACCATGCCCGTGGCGTAACCGGCTTGCTTGAAGAGCTGCGCGAGAGTGACTTCTGTGGCGGGCAACGACACGACGTCAGCGAAGAGGCCGCCGTCGGGTGCGGGGTTGGCCGTCATGCCGCAGCGGAACGGATAACGGCCCGTGAGCAGCGCGGCGCGCGTCGGCGCACAGAAGGCAGCCGGGGCGTTGAACTGCGTGAGTCGCGCGCCCTCGGCAGCCATGCGGTCCAGATGCGGCGTCTTGAACTTCGGATGGCCGTAACAGCCGAGGTCGCCATAGCCGAGGTCATCCGCGAGAATGAGGATGATGTTCGGGCGCGGCTCAGCGGCGGGGAGAGTGCTGGCCCAGCCCACCAGCAAAAGGGCCAGGGTCAACGCTGCGTTAATGCGAGTGCCGCTCATTGCTTCCTATCGCGCCAAATCCAGCGCATGGCCTCGGGGAAGAGTTGCGTGCCGTGGACGCTACTGTGGACGCCCTCGCCGAAGACGAACTTGTGGTCGTAACCCTTTTCCTTGAGTGCGGCGGCCATTGCTTGGTTCGCCTCGGGCCACGAGCCGAACTGATTTACGATGTCGTTGCTGCCGTCCTGTTGAAAGATGCGGATGGGTTTGCGCGGGTTGCTGCGGACCAACTCGGGATATTTGTTGCCGCCCCGGATATTCGTGAAGCTGCCTACCGTGGTGAAACACTTACGGAACTCATTGGGCCGCTCCCAGCAGACCGTCCACGCGCAGATGCCGCCGCTGCTGCTGCCCGCGATGCACCGGCCCGCCGGATCATTCGTAAGGTTATACTTCTTGCCGACCTCGGGAAGGATTTCCTCCAGCAAGAAGCGCGCATACAAGTCGCTCAAAGTGTCGTATTCCACGCTGCGGTTCGCGGGGGAAGCCGGCCGACCGTCGGGACGCTTGCGGGGCGGCTCGCCGGGCTTGAGCGGCTTGTCACCGGGCCGGATGAAGATGCCGATGGTCACCGGCATTTCCTGCTTGTGGATGAGGTTGTCGAAGACAGTCGGAGCCTTGTAGGAGACGCCGTCTTGGCACACGAACACGCACGCAGGCGTCTTGCCGTCGTATTGCTTCGGAACGTAAACGAAATACTTCCGCACGGTGCCGGGGTAGATCTTGCTGTCGTTCCACTCGTGTTCTGTCACCGTGCCCTTCGGGACGCCGGGCTGCTCCTCAGAATCGGGTGTGAGCTTGCGGTATTGGTCGTCGGGCGAAGGCTCCTTCTTCTTCTCGGCGGCTGGCAATGGCGAGACGAGGGCAAGGCAAAGGAACGGAACGAGGAGAAATTTCATGGTAAGGGCAGTGTATTAACTGGTGTGCCCGCAAAACACCCGAATAGACGCCAAAGCAAAGGCGAAGCGTGATCTGCAGTGCTTCAATTTTAACCTTTTCGCGCCCATTCGCATATTTCGCGGGAAAGGATCTTCACTTCTTCTTCGCCGCCGGCGGCGGGTCTTTCGGTGGCGGGAGGAAGAACAGGTTGCCGTTCGCCTTCGTCTTGCGCGCGAACACTTGGTCCGCACAGGTCACGTAGAGCACGTCCATGTTTGGCCCGCCGAAGCCGCAGCTCGTCATGAACTTGCCCGTCGGCTTGGGCAACACGCCACTCATGCGACCCGTGGGGTCGAACACCTGAACGCCCACCGCGCTGGCCACGTAGTAGCGGCCCTGCCGGTCGCTGGTCATGCCGTCGCCGCTGCTGCGCGTCTTGTAGACTGGCGAGCGGCCGTCGGGACTTTTCGCGTTCACATCCACCTCGGTGCGGAGGGTCATGTAAGGCTCCTTATGCGTTAGGTTGCCATCCGGCTCGATGCGCATCGCCCACACATGCACACCCGCCGAGTCCGACACCGCGAGCGTGCCTTGGTCCGGCGAGACGGTGATGCCATTGGGCGCGGTGATGCCCGTGTCCACGGCGCGCTTCTCGCCGGTCTTGGGGTTCACGAACGTGATCTGCTTCTTGCCCGTCTCGGTGAAGTAAACATGTCCCTTGTGCGTGACCACCAAGTCATTGGGCTGCACGTCCTCGGCGACCACTGACTTCTTTCCGCCGGGAAACTCGAACGCCACGAGCTGCTTGTCCTTGCCGACGCAACCATAGAGCCGCCCGTCCGGGCCCCACTTCAAGCCGCTGCACGACGTGCCTTCAAGAAACTTCGACTTCGTGCCGTCGGGCGCGACTTTCCAGACCGCTGGCGGCGTGCTGCGCATGTCGCTGAAGTAAAAGTTCCCCTTCTCATCCGCACACGGCGCATCGGTAAAGGCGTGCCCCTCGGATACCAGCCGCCAATCTTCCCCAGGAACCAGCAGCATCGAAAGCGGCATGTCCTGCGCGTGAGTCTTGAGCGTGAGCAGTGCGCAGCCCAACAGCGTGAGCGTCCAGTGAGCGAGATTTTTCATTTAGGTCAGGGCGAAATTTTTGCCACGGATTTAGGGCGGAGGAAACAGGTATCTTCGGGCGCGGAGTGCTGGCGCCGCTCGCTCACAGATCGCACTCTCGTTCCGAAACGGGTCGGTTTTTCATCCCTTAAGTAAAGCGATGTCGTGATTGCGCCCACCCGAAACGGATCAGGCAATGGACAAATCAAACAATGAACTTGCTACTGACGCGCTGTAAACCCCGCCTGCGTCCGCTCCAGCTCCGCCTTTAACGCCACGCGCAGTTTCTCCAGCCGCTCTTTCGCCTCGGGCGCGGCGATGCGGTTGGTGAGTTCGTCCGGGTCGGACTTCAAGTCGTAAAGTTCGTCGCCGGTGCCGGGCTTGAAGTAGTGGATGAGCTTCCAACCGTCCTGCACTACGGCGGCATACCACGGGACGTTGTTGTAAATCGCCTTGTCGGGTTCTTCCTTCGCCAGTTTGGCCACGCTGGAGCCGTAGTGGTGACCGGTGAATTCATAGAGGCACGGGTGCGGCCATGCGGCGGCGGGGTTTTTCAGGAGCGGCGTCAGGTCGCGGCCGTGCATGGCCCACGGGATTTTCACCCCGGCCTGCGCGGCGAAGGTCGCGACGAGGTCAGGCGCGTTCACCGGCACGTTGCAAACTTGGCCTGACGGCGTGAGGCCGGGCTGCGCGATGATGAGCGGCGAGCGATACGTGGCGTCGTAAGGGCCGAGCTTCGTGCGAAAGCCGTGCTCACCCATGCCGAAGCCCTGGTCAGCGGTGTAGATGATGATGGTGTTTTCGAGCTGGCCCGTCTCGCGCAACGCGGCCATGAGCTTGCCCACGCCCTCGTCAATCGCCGGCACGCATTCATTCATCTGCCGCACGAAGCCGGCAAAGGTCTGTCGCTGCTGCTTGCTGGTATCGCCGAACGTCTCGCCGCTCTTGCCCGCGATGGGCGTGCCATCGGGGCCTTTCGCCCACGCTTGCGTTTGGTTGAGATAATCGGGCTTGCCGGGGCGCGGCGGGAAAATGTCCTTGGGCACGGGCACCTCGGCGTTCGCGTAAAGGCCCTTGTGCCGCGCGGCGGGCTTGGAGGGACCGTGAATGCTGCCATAGCACAGCCAGAGGAACCACGGCTTGTCCGCCGCGCGTGTCTTGCCGCGGATGTAGTCCTCGGTCCATTGCGTGTAGTTGTCGGCGGGATAACCATCCACCCATTCCTCCTTGCCGTCGCGCGCGACGAGTTGCCGCTCGTAGTAAGCGCCCGCGTTTTCTGGATGCAGCGGGCGGTTCCAAACAATCTGATGGTCCCAATCGCGGCCCCAGCCCGCATCCACGCCTGTGTGCCACTTGCCGATTTGCGCGGTGTGGTAGCCGTTTTGCCGAAAGACGGCGGGCCAGAACGGACATTGCTTCGGGTCGTAGGCGCTGGCGGGATACTTGCCCTCCATCCGCATGCTCTCGACGCCGTGCGGGTGATGGCCGGTGAGCATCGCCGCGCGCGACGGCATGCACCACGCGCCAAGATAAGCCGCATGGAAGCGCACGCCCGAGGCCGCGAGCCGGTCAATGTTCGGCGTCTTCACCCACGGGAACGACTCGGGGTAGCAGCCGACGGTTTTGTAGGACTGGTCGTCCGAGTAGATGAGGAGGATGTTCGGGCGCTTGGGGGCGGCGGCCAGGGAAGTGTTCCGTAAACAGTGTTCAGTGTTCAGTGCGGCGAGTGCGAACAGCAGGAACAGGCGGCGGGTGAGTTGGGGGAGAGTTTTCATGAAGAGCTTCGGGCGACGGCTTCCGACTGAACACTGGACACTGAAAACTGACCACTGGTTACTTCGCAATCGGCGGCAACTTCGCCGCGAGCACCGCGCGCAACTCCTTCAGCACCGCCACGTGCTTCGGGTCGTTGGCGAGGTTCTTGAACTCACGCGGGTCGGAGTCGTGGTCGTAAAGCTCGATGCCGTTGCGGCCCTCGTCCCACTCGGTGCAGCGCCAACGCGCGGTGCGGACGCTGCGGCCCCAGAACTCTGCCTTCGCGCCGCGCCGGGCTTGCGTGAACGCGCCCTCGTGGAACACCGCTTGTGGCTGGTTGAGCACCGCCCGAAGTGACTTGCCCTGCAAACTCGCCGGGGCCGGCACGCCCGCGAGGTCGCAGAGCGTGGGATAAACATCGAGCAGCTCGACGAGGGATTTGCTGCGCTGGCCGTTGCCCTTCGCGCCGGGCAAATGCACGAGGAACGGCACGCGCGCGCTCTCCTCGAAGAGGCTGCGCTTGTGCCACAGCCCGTGCTCACCGAGGTGCCAGCCGTGGTCGGCGGCGAAGATGACAATGGTGTTTTCCTCCAGCTTGAGCCGCTTGAGTGCGTCAAGCACGCGCCCGGCCTGCGCGTCCATGAAACTCACCGTAGCGAGGTAACCACGAATGGCCGCACGCCGCTGCTCCGGCGTGGTGGTCAGCGCGTAACCAGGCACGGAGCCGTTGCGCGCAGGCGCGGGGATGTCGGCTTCATCGTCGGCTGGCTCGACAGGCAGCTTGATGGAGTCGAACGGATACAGGTCAAAATACTTCGCCGGCGCGACCAGTGGCAGATGCGGACGATGAAAGCCGACGGCGAGGAAGAACGGCTTGGACGGGTCGCGCTTTTCCAACCACTCGACGGCGGTCTTGGCGAAGTTGCCATCCACGAGGTCGTCATCCGAGCCTGTGGTTTCGGTCCACGGCAAGCCCTCTCTCTTGCCGGTCGCAACTTTCACCGCGCTCTCGCGCTTGGGCGGATACGGCCGCTCATCCTTGAATGGCGTGCCGAAATCCCATGCTTGTGGGTCATCCATGCTTTCTGCGCCCGAGGGCACACCGAGGTGAAAAATCTTTCCGCAACGCGCGGTGGCGTAACCGTTGCGCCGGAAGTGATGCGGCAGCGTCACCACGCCGGGAAGGTTCTGGTAGAGATTGTCCGCGTTGTCCGTGACGCGCGTCGTGTGCGGGCGCAGGCCGGAAAGCATCGAGGCGCGGGACGGATTGCAGTGAGGGAGTTGACAATACGCACGCTCGAAGAGCACGGCGCGTTTCGCGAACGCATCGAGGTGCGGCGTCTGCGCGAGCGGATGGCCGTAGCAGCCGAGGGTGTTGGCCAGGTCGTCAGCCATGAGCAAGAGGACGTTGGGCTTCGGCGTGGCGGAGGAGTTCAGCGCAAAGGCACAGAGAAGGCAAAAAAGCTTTGGAAATGCGTAACACGGCAGCTTCATGGGCTGAAAATTAACCACGGATTCGTTGTCCGTAGCAATACTACGGGACGCGGATGAACGCATATCCTCATTCATCGGCGGCTGGACTTTCCGAGGTCCCGCTTCTACACGTCGCGCGTGCAAGACTGGTCCTCCATGTTGCTGGCGGCGGTGGCCGTGCTTTTCATCGGCTTGTCGAAGGCGGGCTTTGGCGGTGGGTTAGGCATGCTCACCACTCCGTTGTGCGTGCTGGCCTTCGGCCCGCGGGACGCCATCGGCATCCTGCTGCCGCTGCTCTGTGCGGGTGACGCCTTCAGTGTGTATCACTACTGGGGCAAGTGGGAGCGTGCGAACCTCAAATTCCTCCTGCCGGGCGTAGTCGTCGGCGTGGTCATCGGCGTGCAACTCATCGGCCGGTTTTCCGCGCGGGAACTCAACATCTGTATTGGCCTGCTGGCCGTGGCGTTCGTCGCCTTTCAACTGCTAAAGGAGAAAATTTTCGCGGCGGAAGGCGCGTTCGCCCCGAACCACAAGGTCGGCGTCCCCTGCGGCATCGGCGCGGGTATCACGAGCACCTTCGCGCACGGCGCGGGGCCGGTGGTGAGCGTGTTCCTCATCCCGCAGCAGATGCCCAAGGAGCGCTACGTGGCCACGACCGTGCTGGTCTTCACTTGGATCAATTGGATCAAGCTGCCGTTCTTCGTCGTAGATCGGAGCTTGGTGGACCTACCGGTCTTCGCTCCGGAGGCCATCATCAACGCGCAGACGCTCGGGCAGAGCCTCATCTTCCTGCCATTCGTCCCCGTGGGCGTGTGGCTCGGCGTGTGGCTCAACCGGAAGATTTCGGAGCAGCTGTTCATGAAGGTGGTTTATGCGATGACCTTCCTCACCGGCCTCCAGCTCATTACCGGTTTCAACCCCGCGAAATGGCTGCGTTAAAGCGCCCCTGAAATTTGTCTCCACTTGGCGGCAAGCCGCGTCGTCCTATACTGCGCACATGCAACTAAGCCTTTCCCCGGCCCTGGCCCTAGTCGCTTTACCACTACTCTCTGCCACCGCCGCGAATTGGCCCGCATGGCGTGGGCCAAACGGTGATGGCTCCTCACCGGAAAAGAATGTGCCGCTCCAGTGGAGCGCCACAGAGAACGTGCGTTGGAAAATCGAACTGCCCGAGCCGGGTGATTCCTCGCCCGTCGTGTGGGGCGACAAGCTTTTCCTCACGCAGTCCCTCGAGAAGGAGGGCGGTCGCACCGTGACGTGCTACGACCGGCGCGATGGCAAGTTGCTGTGGAAGTCCGGCACGACTTGGACGCAGGCCGAGAAACGCTACGGAAAAAATCCCTCCTGTGCCGCTTCACCCGTGACCGACGGCGAGCGCGTCATCGCGTTCTTTGGCTCAGCGGGGCTGTTCTGCTGGGACATGAACGGCAAGGAGCTTTGGCGGCGTGATCTAGGCCGGCATGAGCACGAGTGGTCCTACGCCGCCTCGCCGCTCATTCACGGTGATGTGTGTGCGCTCTACTTCGGACCCGGCCTGAACGCGCGGCTGATGGGCCTTGATAAAACAACGGGCAAGACGTTATGGGAATACGCCGAGCCCAAGCCGGAGTCCCGACCGCGCACCGACGGTTTCAAAGGCAACGAGCGCGGCGGCGTCATCGGCACGTTCGCCACGCCGATGGTCGTGCGCACGGGCCAGCGCGATGAACTCATCCAACCGTTCCCACAGTTCACGCGCGCCTTCGACCCGCGCTCAGGAAAGCCGCTTTGGGACTGCGACGGGTTAAACGAGCTCGTTTACTGCTCGCCCGTGGCCGGCGAAGGCGTGCTCGTGGCAATGGGCGGTTTCTTCGGCACCAGTCTCGCGGTGAAAACCGGCGGTAGCGGCGATGTGACCGGCACACATCGCCTTTGGCAGACCGTCCGCACCAAGAACCGACTCGGCACCGGGGTCATCGCGGAGGGTCACTGCTACATCCTCAACACCGAGGGCATCGCCGAATGCCTCAGCCTCAAGACCGGCGAATCCCTTTGGCAAGAGCGCGTGAAGGGGACCGGCAAGAAGGGCGATTCGTGGTCCTCCATGGTGCTGTTGGACGGCCACATTCTGTGCCTGAACCAGAGCAGCGAGACGATTGTCCTCAAAGCCAGCCCGAAGTTCGAACTGGTACGCGTGAACACCTTGGATGGCGACCTTTGCAACTCCTCGCATGCCATCAGTAACGGCGAGGTTTTTATCCGCACCCATAGGCATCTCTGGTGCATTGGTAAAAAGCCTTAGACGACTTGGGGAGTCGCCATCACTTCCTATAAGAGCAAACGCTCAAAAAGTCGTCTCCGACGCCATAGGTTTAGTGAATTTCTCGGCACCTCCGCGCTGTCCAAATTAAGTTTTCAGTCATGCCTTTGCCACCCTCCGCCCCATTCGCGGCGATGACCCGTCGTCGCTGGCTGCAAGGCGGTGGGGCTTTAGCCGGCGCAATGCTTTGGCCGCAGTTGCTCCGCGCCAGAGAGGCGCGCAAGGCCGCCCGCTTCCCGGCGCGAGCATGCATCGTAATTTACCTGCAAGGCGGTCTCTCGCACTACGAGAGCTTCGACCCGAAGCCCGATGCGCCGTCTGCCTATCGCAGCACGTTCGGCGACATCCCGACGACGCTGCCCGGCATTCACTTTGCCGAGCACCTGCCGCTGCTGGCGAAGCGCGCCCACAAGTTCAGCCTCATCCGTAGCGCCTACGTGGATTCGCCGAGTCATCCCGTAGCAATTTACCAAACGTTGACCGGCGGAGATTTGCCGGATGCCTCCGTTGAAGAAAAAAACCGTAATCTCACCCATCCCAGCATTGGCTCCGTCATCGCCCGCGCGTGCGGGGCGCGCGCGCCGTTGCTGCCGCCTTACGTGGCGATCCCGCATTCTGGTCAGCTCGGCAATCGCGTTCACTATGCGTCAGCCGGCCCGTTGGGCGTGGCGTATGAGCCGCTGGAATCAGGCCTCCCGCCCGAGAACTCGCGCATGCCGTTCGGTGGACCGCCAGACCTCGCCTTGCAGAAAAATCTTTCCGGTAAACGCTTGGAAGACCGGCTCACGCTGCTCAACGCGCTCGGCGGCAACGCCAGTCCCGCCGCCGTGGATAGCCTCGACAGGTATCACCGCCATGCGTTCGAGATGCTCTCTGGCGGTGTGGCGGGCGGAGCCTTCGACCTCACGCGCGAGCCCTTGCGCCAGCGGGAGCGCTACGGCAACCACCTCTGGGGCCAACAGACCGTCCTCGCCCGCCGACTTGCCGAAGCAGGCGTCCCGTTCACCTTGCTGGCCTACACGCTAAACCAAGAGCGCGGCCAAGACTGGGACACGCACGAGGACAATTTCAATCAGTTGCGCGACAAGCTGCTCCCACCGATGGACCTCGCGGTGAGCGCGCTGCTGGATGACCTCGAAGAGCGCGGCCTGCTCGACACGACGCTCGTGGCGATGTTCGGTGAATTCGGGCGCACGCCCAAAATCAACGCCAACGCGGGCCGCGACCATTGGGAGAAGGTCTTCTCCGTCATGCTCACGGGCGGCGGGCTGAAGCGCGGCGTGGTGGTCGGCTCCAGCACGAAGGCCGGCGACCTGCCGCTGGACCGCCCCGTCCACTTCAACGACGTGCTCGCCACGATCTACCGCCAGCTCGGCGTTGCGACCGACGAGGTCTTCCACAACGCCTTCGGCCAGCCGATTCCCGTGCTGACGCACGGCAAGGCCATTGAAGAGCTGATTTAGGTTTCCGCGCCCTTGAGCAGTAGGACTGCGTCGCATGGCCCAGAAGCTCCGGGAAGAAGCACTTGCGCCAAGTTTGTCGCCGACGGCCTGTGGGCTGGACTTTACGCGGGCTTCCCCGTTTCCTCTGCGCAACACCGATGCAGCCTTGGCCGCAAAACTACGATCCTTTTGGCAATCCCTTCCTCTCCACGCTGGTCGCCGCGCTGCCGGTGGTAGTGCTGCTCGGGGCCATCGCGTGGCTGGAAATCAAAATCCATCTCGCCGCGCTGCTGGGCCTGGGCGTGGCGCTGGCGGTTGCGCTGTTCGCTTTCAAGATGCCGGTGGACGCGGCGCTGGCGACCGCGGGCTACGGCGCAGCTTACGGGCTGTTTCCCATCGGCTGGATCATCCTGAACCTAATCTTCCTCTACCAGCTCACGGTGGACAAAGGCCTGTTCGCGGTGCTGCGCGGCAGCCTGGCAAATCTCGCGCCCGACCCGCGTGTGCAACTCGTGCTCATCGCGTTCAGCTTCGGCGCGTTCTTCGAGGGCGCGGCGGGCTTCGGCACGCCGGTGGCGGTGACGGCGGCGATTCTGATGCAACTTGGCTTCAAGCCGCTGCAAGCCGCCGGTCTCTCGCTCATCGCGAACACCGCGCCGGTGGCTTACGGCGCGCTGGGCACGCCCATCATCGCGTTGGCGGGCGTGACGGGCCTTGACCTGCAGGCCCTCTCGGCGATGGCTGGGCGACAACTGCCGTTTTTCTCGTTGATCGTGCCATTCTGGGTGGTGTGGGCTTACGCCGGTTGGCGAGGAATGCTCGGCGTATGGCCAGTGGCGCTTACTGCGGGTGTGAGTTTTGCCATCCCACAGTTTCTCGTATCAAATTACCATGGCCCATGGCTGGTGGACATCGTCGCGGCCATCTGCTCCATCCTCGCAATCGTCGCGCTGCTCAAGGTCTGGCAGCCGAAGGACAACTGGAACGCGGAGCGCGGGGCGCGGACCACGGAAACGGAAAGCCTCACTGAAACCGCAGCCTCCACCCCAGACCCCAGACCCCAGACCCCAGACCCTAACCTCGTCCGCCGCGCATGGGTGCCATGGATTTTGCTCTCGGTTTTGGTGTTTATCTGGGGCGTGCCGGCGGTGAAAACGCAGCTCAATTCCCTGTCCGCGCCAAAGTTCCCCGTGCCGCAGCTGCACAACGCAACGGTGCGGACCTTCCCCGTCGTGCCGCAGCCCACGCCGGAAAAACCCACCAAACCCGAGGCTGCTGAGTTCACGCTTAACTGGCTCTCGGCGACTGGCACCGGCATCCTCGCCGCCGCCATTCTCGCGGGGTTTTACATGGGCTTCTCGTTGGCGGAACTTGTGCGCGTCTATAGGCGCACGCTGTGGACCGTGCGCTTCTCGCTAATCACCATCGCGGGGATGCTCGCGGTCGGCTACGTCACGAAGTATTCCGGTACCGACGCGACACTCGGCCTCGCACTAGCTAAAACCGGCGCGTTATATCCGTTCTTCGGCACGCTGCTGGGCTGGCTCGGCGTGGCACTCACGGGCAGCGACACCGCGAGCAACGTCCTCTTCGGCAGCCTGCAAAAGATCACCGCCGAGCAGACCGGCATCAACCCTGTGCTCATGTGCGCGGCGAACAGCTCCGGCGGCGTGATGGGCAAGATGGTAGATGCGCAAAGCATCGTCGTGGCGAGCACGGCGACCAACTGGTATGGCCACGAAGGCAGCATCCTGCGCTACGTGTTTTTTCACTCCCTCGCACTCGCGACGCTCGTGGGCCTCCTCGTTTATCTCCAAGCCTACGTCCCGCCGTTCACGAACATGGTAGTAAAGTAAAACAGGGTGCCTCTTTAGCAGTCACTGACTAGAAATAGTCCGCTCAGCGGCAGCTCTCGTGGGGTTGCCCCTTTCACCTAAATCAGCCCAATTTCTAAAAGCCGAGAAGGCGCGCGCAACAAAAGCAGGCTGAGGGGAATGGTGGCGGCGGCTACTTGGTCTTTGTGGTCAAGCTGGTGAGAGCCTTGGTGACGGCTTGTACGCCGGCGTCGTTTACACCCGCCAGCACTAATGCGTCTTGCACGCCTTGCAGCGCACCACGGAACTGCGGCGAACCGGCGGCAGCGTTAAGAGCGCTGGCCAGTGAGTTGGCGAGCGAGGTCTGGTCAGCGGCGGTAATTTTCTTGCCCGCGATGGCGTCGGCCACCGCGTTGGCGAGGGCGGCGACGGCCTCGCCCGAGGGCCTATTCGCACCAGTCGCGACGGCGGAAAGGTTTGCGGCCAGCTTGTCCTTGTGTTCCGCCGAGGCCGCGGGCCGGGATTTGATGATGGCAATGTCTGCCACAAGCTTGGAGGTGTTCACTTGTGCGGCCCCGCCCTGGGGCGCGACGACAGCGGCGGCCCCCGGCTGCGTAGCCGGAGCGGGCGCGGCGGCGGGCGGACGGCCGGCGGCCTCTTTGGCGCGCTGCTTGATGATGACGGCGGCACCCTGCCCGAAGGCGCTTTGGGCGGCGAAGACGGAAGCGACAGCGAAGGCAATTATTACGATTTTCATGGCGTTTCTTGGTTGAGGATGATGCAACCTGCGCTCAGGGCGTGGCGGTGTCAATAGTCGGTTTAGAGCAGCAAACTCCGCCGACTGCGAAAACGAACCCCCCGTTTCTTACTATCGCTGTGGGCCGACGGCTAGTCGATTTGGACACGGCATACAAAGTGGAAGCCGTGTGTTTCCAACTCGCAACGGGCCTAGCGCTGGTCACGCAGCTGCTTAACAGAGGCGGCACATCGAACCTTGGAACCGGCTTTCCGCTTGCGGCTTGTTTAGTTTCTGTGACTCACTCGCCGCGTGAGCGAAGTAAAGCATCTGCGATTGGGTATCCTTGGTTCCGGCAAAGGCTCAAATATGGTTGCCATCGCCGACGGCATTGCGACGGGCAGCGTGCCGGCAAAGATCGCCGTGGTTATCAGCGACGTAGCCGATGCCGGCATTCTCACGCGCGCGCAAGAGCGCGGACTGCCAATAAAGTTTATTCCGCCGGGCAAATTCCGCACCAAGCTCGACGAGGAGGCGGAGGCCGCCTACATCGCAGCCCTCAAGGAGGCGGGCGTCGAGTTGGTCGTGCTCGCGGGATTCATGCGCATTCTCAAGGGCGAGTTCCTTCGCGCGTTTCCACAACGCGTCATCAACATCCACCCTTCGCTGCTGCCCGCCTTCACCGGTTTGGAGGCGTGGAAGCAAGCGCTTGACTACGGCGTTAAACACACCGGCTGCACGGTGCATTTCGTGGACCAAGGCGTGGACACCGGCCCGATCATCGCACAACAGACCGTACCCGTCCTGAGCCGCGACGACGCAGATACGCTGCATGGGCGCATCCAAGTCGCCGAGCGTCAGCTCTACCCAATGGCCATCTCCGCTCTCGCGCGCGGGTTGGTGCGGGTGGAAGGGCGCAAGACGGTGACGCAGTCGGCTGGGTAAAGGGCGAGAGATTCGGGCCGCTGGCTTTCAACCTTCAGCCTTCAAGCTTCAAACATGCCGCCATGTCCTCCGGCTACATCCACACTTTCTCCGCCGAGGAACAGGCGCGGCTCGTAGCACAAGCGGCGTTTCTCGAGCCTTACATTTTTCCCACGATTGATCTCGACGGGTGTGCGCGCGTGCTGGAGGTCGGCTGCGGCGTAGGCGCGGAGCTGCAAATCCTAAATCGCCGTTTCCCGCAGGCGCGGCTGACGGGGCTGGACCTCTCGGAAACTCAACTGGCGAAGGCCCGCAAGCTGTTGCGCGCGGAGCTTGCTTCTGGTTCCGTGGAACTTCGCGAAGGCAGCGCCTATGAACTGCCCTTCGCCGACGCGAGCTTCGATGGTGTGTGTCTCATCTGGGTGCTGGAGCATCTGAGCGACCCAGTGCGGGCGCTGAGCGAGGCGAGGCGTGTGTTACGCCCGGGCGGCGTGCTATCGGTGACAGAAGTCTTCAATGCCAGCCTCCGCGTGCAACCAGCATGCCCGGCGATGGCAGAATATTGGGCGGCGTTCAACCGGCTGCAGCGCGAGTTAGGCGGCGCGCCGGATGTGGGAGCAGAATTGGAAGTGCTCGCTCGTGACGCGGGCTTCATGGGAGTCCAATTCCGCGTGCTACCCGTAAGGATGGACGCGCAAATGACCAATAACGCGCGTCGCCGCGCATTCATCGAATATTGGCGGACGCTTTGGTTAAGCGGAACGGAGCAGTTGTTCGCGCGTGGCAAGGTGACGCCAGCGGTGGTCGCGGCAATGCAGGCAGAATTCATTGCCCTAAGGGAGAACCCGGTAGCCATTTATGACTACTCAGCCTGCCAAATTCAGGTTACCAAACCAGTGTTCACAGTGTGAGAAAACCAAAAAAAACCATCGCCTTTCCCCGCCGAACTTGGCAGATAAACCCCTCCACGCGCGTCGTGGAGTCAGCGAAGAAATATTCGCGAGCGCGGGCGAAGCGGGCGGATGCCCGGTCACGAGACGCCTAATGCGTAAACCGTAAGGAAGGCGTCCGTGCGGGTTAGTTTTTAAGCAAATGAAGAAAACAGCAGCCAAACAGTCGGCAAAGCCAAAGCTCCGGCTGGGCCTGCCGAAAGGCAGCTTGCAGGACGCCACCATCGAAAAGATGGCCAAGGCGGGCTTCAACGTGCAGATCAGCAGCCGCAGCTACGTGCCCTACGTGGATGACGAGGAGTTGGAAATCCGCCTGATCCGCGCGCAGGAAATCAGCCGTTACGTCGAGCACGGCTACCTGGACGCGGGCATCACGGGACACGATTGGATCGTCGAGAACGGCTCGAAAGTCCACGAGGTCGGTGAGTTCATCTTCAGCAAGATTTCCCGTCAGCCCACGCGCTGGGTGCTCGCGGTGCCCGAGGAATCTCCAATCAAGTCGGTGAAAGATTTACAAGGCAAACGCATCGCCACGGAAGTCGTGAACCTTACGCAACGCTGGCTCAAGAAAAACGGCGTAAAAGCGGAGGTCGAATTTTCTTGGGGCGCGACCGAGGTGAAGGCGCACGAACTTGTGGACGCCATCGTGGAGGTCACAGAGACCGGCTCCTCGCTCCGCGCTAACAAGCTGCGCATCGTCGAGACGCTGCTCACCTCCACGCCGCGCCTGGTCGCTAACCACACTTCTTGGAAGGACGCATGGAAGCGAAGGAAGATCGAAACGCTTTCCCTGCTGCTCCGAGGCGCTCTCGAGGCGGAGGCAAAGGTGGGCCTCAAGATGAACGTGCCCCGCGCCGGTCTCGCCAAGCTACTCGACGAACTACCCGCGCTGCGCAATCCGACCATCTCGCAACTTAGTCATCCCGAGTGGGTGGCCGTGGAGACAATCATTGACGAGAGAATCGTTCGGGAGATTATTCCCCAGCTTAAGGCAGCCGGCGCCGAAGGAATCATTGAGTATCCCTTGAACAAAGTGGTATATTGAACGTGTTTTACCGACGGGTGGTCGCTAAATGACCGCCCAAGCATTGCAAAGATCATATTAACGCTATGGGTTCCCTGAAAAAACGCCGGAAGGCCAAGATCAACAAACACAAACGCCGGAAGAAGTTGCGCCTTAATCGACACAAGAAGCGCACCTGGCAGAAGTAAGCGCACTGCGCTTTCTTAAACGCTTCAGACGGCACAGTCCTGCCTTGCGGGACTGTGCCGTCGCTCTTGTCCAAGCCGCTAGTTACCATGCGAACGCTCCTGCTTCATTCTATGGTCGTGCTTACCGTGCTAAGCGCACTATCTGGCTGTGCTGGCGCGAAAAAGCAGGCGCGGACCTCTGCCCCGGTGGCGAACATTCCTACTCCCAACCCGCCGCTATCGAAGGATGAAATGGAAAAGCGTGTTGAGGCACTGGCGCGTTTCGCGGCCGGCGTGAGCGGCGAGCTACGCGAACAGCCCGACGAGGCCCTCGAAAACTTCTACAAGTCCGTCGTCGCCGACCCGACAAACGAGCCGCTGGCGATTGACGTCGCGCGCCGGCTAATCCGCAAAAAGGAGACGGGCAAGGCCATCGAAGTGCTGAGCAAGGTCGCCGCGCAACCCAACGCATCCGGCTTCGTGGACGCGCTGCTCGGCGTGGCATACTTGCAAGCCAACCTGCCAGACCAAGCTCTAGCCTCGAGCCGCAAGGCGATCACCAAGCTCCCCAAGTCCATGGTGGGCTACCAGAATCTCGCGCAGATTCACCTTCAATCCAAGCAACCTGAGCAGGCCCTCGCTGCGCTCGACGAGGCAGCTGCGCTACCTTCACCCGACATTTCGTTCCTGCTCGACCTTGGCGAGGCTTATCGCAATTACGTTGCCGCCCGACCGCGCGACTTCGAGGTGGTTAAGGTTAAAATCGCACCGATACTCGACGCCGCAGCGAAACTGCAACCTCGGGGCCAGCAGCTCGTCATCAGGCTCGCAGAGCTGTGGAGTTTTACCGGTGAATACAAGCGCGCAGCCGAGCTATACGTGAAATTGATTGAGCGCTTTCCCAATCAGGCCATCTTGCGGACGCGGATCGTTGAACTCTTCCTCCGCGCAAACGACTTCAAAGCTGCGCAGGTCCAACTCGACGCCATGGTACGCGACCAGCCCACTAACCCGCTTGCGCATTACTTCCTCGGAGCGATCGCCGCCGAGCAAAAAGACTGGGACAAAGCCATCGAGTGCTACGAAAAAGCGATCTTGCTCAACGAGGGTGCGCCGCAACCTTTTGAGCCGGTGTATTACGACCTCGCGGGCGTGCTCATCACAAATGGCAACTCTGAGAATGCCTTGAAGCTGCTGGCTAAAGCGCGCGCAAAGTTCAAGACCACGTTCCTCCTGGAATTTTACACCGCCCTCGCCCACAGCCGCACCAAGGACCATGCCGCGAGCATCAAGCACTTCACCGCCGCCGAGTTGCTTGCCCGGCGCGACGAGCCGGAACGGCTCACCGGGCTATTCTTCTTCCAAGTCGGCACGGCCTACGAGCGGCACAAAGACTTCAAACAAGCAGAGAACTACTTCCGTCAGTCGCTCAAACTTGCACCGAACTTCGCTGAGGCATTGAACTACCTCGGCTACATGTGGGCCGAGCGCGGCGAGAACCTCACCGAAGCGAGGGAAATGATCGAGCGGGCCTTGAAGCAAGAGCCGGAGAACGCCGCCTTCCTCGACAGCCTGGCTTGGGTGCTTTTTAAGCAAAAGCAACCGAAAGAGGCGCTCGAATTGCAACTCAAGGCCCTTAAGTTCCAAAAGGAGCCGGATGCCACGCTACACGACCATTTGGGCGACATTTACCTTGCGCTGAAGGAGCCGCAGAAAGCCCGCGATCAGTGGGAAAGGTCACTTGCCATCGAACCGAACGAGGAAATCCAAAAGAAACTCAAAGCCGTGCCGGCCCGGCCCTGACGCGCATGGAGCGGCGCTTCACCAAGCACTACACGCTAGCAGAGGCTCGCGAACTTTTGCCCCAGCTGCGCGTCTGGCTGCCGCAACTGCAGCGCCTCCGCCGCGACCTCGCCTCGTACGACCAGAGCACCGCTCCGCTGTTGGGCGATGATGATTTCGGCGGGGGTAAGGTTAACCAGTGGGTTCGCAACCTCGCTGCGTTCAAGGAACTGCTAGCTGAGTTCGAGCAGCGTGAAATACAGGTCAAGGACTTAGAGCGCGGCTTGGTAGATTTCCCCGCTATTCAAGCCGGTCGCGAGGTCTTCTTGTGCTGGGAACTCGAGGACGAGGACATTACCCACTGGCACGACCTCGACTCCGGCTACGCCGGGCGGGAGAAGCTCTGACCTTAGGCCACACCCATCCCCAGCCCAGGTTGCCGCCCTAGAACATACGGTTCTTGATGCGCCCTCAACTCGTGGCGTCCCGTATTGACCATTAAAAGCGGCCTTTACAGCAAAACCTGCGTTAGTAAACAGCCGGAAAAACCCCTTGCCAGCCGGTTTCAGGAGGCTACTGTCCGCCCCGCCTGAGCGCCGCGAGTGCGGATGCTCACTTAGGCTGAGAAACGTCGGTAAACAACGCAACCTAACCCTTAACCTCCGTTGCCCTGCAACGTCGGTCGTTAGGCAATGGAGCCTCGCCGGGCCTTCGCCCGCTTGTCTCCCGCAGAAACACACACGCAGTTATGTTAACCATGGAAGAAGCCATGCGCGCGAGCACGAAACGCTTTGCCGCCGGTGAAATTGTAAAGGGAATCATTCTCGAAGTCCGTAACAAGGAAGTCCTCGTGGATATTGGCTACAAGTCCGAGGGCGTCGTCTCCCGCGGTGAGTTCCTCGACCCCGAGGCCGTAAAGATCGGCGACGAGATTGATGTCCTCATTGAGAAGCTCGAAGACAAAGAGGGCATGGTCATCCTATCCCACGAGCAGGCCGAATTTAAGAAGAACTGGGATCGCATCCAGACCATCTGCCGCGAGGGCGGCACCATTACCGGCAAGGTCAAGGCGGTCGTCAAAGGTGGCCTCATCGTCAACATCGGTGTCGAGGCCTTCCTGCCTGCCTCACAAATTGACGTCGTCCCGCCCAAGAACGTCAACGCCATGGTGGGCAACCTGTATGACTTTAAGGTGGTTAAAATCAACGAGGACCGCCGTAACATCGTCCTTTCACGCCGCGAGCTGATCGAGGCCGAGCGCTCCGAGCGCCGCTCCAAGCTCTTCACGGAGATGACCCCCGGCGACATCCGCAAGGGTACCGTCAAGAACATCACCGACTTTGGCGCGTTCATTGACCTCAACGGTCTGGACGGCCTCCTCCACATTACCGACATGAGCTGGGGCCGCATCAACCACCCGAGCGAAATCCTTAAGGTCGGCCAGGAGATCGACGTGGTCGTGCTCGATGTTAATAAGGAAAAGGAGCGCGTCAGCCTCGGCCTCAAGCAGAAGCTCGCCAACCCGTGGGAAGCCTGCGAGACCAAGTTCCCCATCGGCACCAAGGTCAAGGGCAAGGTCGTCAACCTCGTCGCTTACGGGGCATTCATCGAGCTGGAACCCGGCATCGAGGGCCTTGTCCACGTCACCGAGTTGTCTTGGACCAAGCGCATCGCCAAGCCCTCAGATGTGCTCAAGCCCGGCCAGGAAGTAGAGGCCGTTGTCCTTGGCATCAACCGCGAAGAGCAGAAAATCTCTCTTGGCATCCGTCAGCTCGAATCCAACCCGTGGGAAGCCGCTCAGGGCAAATACCCGCCCGGCACCAAGATCAAGGGCAAGGTCCGCAACCTCACCAGTTACGGCGCCTTCGTCGAACTCGAAGAAGGCCTCGACGGTATGGTGCACGTATCCGACATCTCTTGGACCCGCAAGGTCAACCACCCGTCCGAAGTCTTCCAGAAGGGGGATGAGGTCGAAGCGGTGGTGCTTGAGATTGACAAGGCTAACCAGCGCATTTCGCTCGGCATGAAACAACTCGGCACCGACCCGTGGTCCGCCATTGACCAGCATTACAAGGTCGGTGACCTCGTGAGTGGCAAGGTCACCAAACTCGCCAGCTTCGGCGCGTTCATTGGCTTGGCCCATGACATTGACGGCCTCGTACACATTAGCCAGATCACCGAGGACCGCGTGGACAAGATCAAGAATGTCCTCACCATCGGCCAAGAAGTCACCTCCCGCGTCATTAAGATTGACCGGGCCGAGCGCCGCATCGGCCTCTCCATCAAGGCTGCCAACTACAGCCCTGAGCAACTTAAGGAAGAGCAGAAGGTTCTCGACTCGCTCAAGCCCGGCGATGACCTAGTCGCGCTCCAGCACGCCTTCGAGGCCGCCGAGACCGACAAGTAGTTCTTTAGTCCAATAACGGCACGTAACCGGCAGGCCAGCGTTGGCCTGCCGGTTTTTATTTTGCTCCCGGGAGATATCGTCACTACAACTCGAAAGACGAATTCCTAAAAAGCCAAGGTAAGGTTGGCAGTCTCATCGCGCCGATCAACTCATCCAAGCTTTCCGCCGGCAGACTGTCATGCTCATATCCCCATAATTGCGCTTATTTGACCTCACATTGCCGACGCCCGCCGAGAACCTCGCCTGCGACGAGGCGTTGCTTGCGGACTGCACCATGCGCGGGGATGCGGCGCTTCGGTTTTGGGAAATGCCGACGCCGTGCGTGATAGTCGGCTACGCAAATACAGCAGCGCGTGAGGTTAATGTGTCGGCCTGCGCGGCAGCTGGCGTGCCGGTGCTCCGACGGTGTAGCGGCGGCGGTACGGTGATGCTGGGGCCGGGCTGCCTGAATTATTCGCTTATGCTGCCGCTGGCCCTCGCGCCAGAGCTGAGCACGGTTTGCGGCACGAATGCCTTCATCCTCCGCCGGCTGGCCGCCGCGCTGGGCGCGCTGCTGGGCGACGAGGTCGCCAGCGCCGGCGACACGGACCTGATCTGGCGCGGGCGCAAGTGCTCCGGTAACGCACAACGGCGCGGCCGCTCGCATCTGCTATTTCACGGAACGTTCCTGCTCAGCTTCGATCTGGGACTGATCACGCGTTGCCTGCCCCTGCCCTCGCGGCAGCCAGCGTATCGGGCAGCGCGACCACACGTGGAGTTTCTGGTCAATCTGCCGTTGGCAGCGGACACGGTGAAGGAGGCGCTGCGGGCGGCTTGGGGAGCGGAACCGTCAACTTTGCCCTGGCCGGAGGCGGCCACGACGCGGCTGGTGCGGGAGCGGTATGCGCAGCGGGCGTGGGTTGAGGCGCGTTAAGGCGGAAAAGCAAAACGGCCCGCTGTTTCAGCGGGCCGTGGGGGAAGGAGACTTGGACGCGCGGCTCAGGCGCGCTCCATGTATTTACCGGTGCGTGTGTCCACCTTGATCTTCTCGCCAGTCTTGATGAACAAGGGCACTTGTATGGCTACGCCGGTCTCAAGCGTGGCGGGCTTTTGGACGTTGTTGGCGCTGTCGCCACGAATGCCCTCAGGTGATTCCGCCACGGTGAGGACAACGCTAGAAGGCAGTTCAACGGAGACGGCTTTTTCTTCGACGAACACCATGGTCACAGGACAATTCTCGACCATGTAGTGCTTGCAGTCGCCGACCAATTCAGGCGGTAAAGTTACGGTCTCGTAGTTCTCCGGGTTGGTGAAGACGTAGTCCTCACCGTCCTTGTAACTGTATTCCATCTTGGTGGTCATCATCGGGACGACCTCGACCTTCTCACCGGAGGCAAAGCGCAACTCGGAAGTCTTGCCGGTCTTGATGCTGCGCATCGCGATCTGCACGAAAGCGCGGAGGTTGCCGGGGGTGCGATGGGTGACCTCAGTCACGACGACGACGTCGCCGCCTTGACGGATCGCCATGCCCTTGCGGATTTCAGTTACGTTGGCCATAGAGGTCTTAAATCAATGCGCCGCACGGACGACCTGCCCGCGAGCGGAGGCGGAAAGTAGCCAAGCAAGGGGGCATTGCAAGCATGGATTTCGGGCCGGCGCGCGCGCCCCCGCCGCAACCTACGGGCTGGCAATTCCGTCCCTGCCTGTAAAGATTCTTTCCTCAAAATGAAGCATCTGTTCAACTTTCTGCTCGCCGCCTGGGTTTTGAACACCGCATCCGCTGCTACGGGTCATCCCAACGTCATTCTCTTCCTTGTGGACGACATGGGCTGGATGGACTGCGGCGCTTACGGCTCGAAGTATTATCCCACCCCGCGCATTGACCAATTCGCCGCGCGGGCGCTGCGCTTCACGGACGCCTACGCGCAGCCGCTTTGCTCGCCCACGCGCGCGTCCCTGCTCACGGGGAAGTATTCGGCTAGGCACGGCATCACGAGCGCCACGGGCCACCTGTCACCGCAGCCGGCGGGCTTCAAGTTCCTGCCCGACACCGCGCCGGCGAATCGCCCACTGCTGTCGCCCGAGAGCAAGAACTACCTCGAGCCATCTGAGGTCACGCTGGCCGAGGCGCTTCGTGCGGCGGGCTATCGCACCGCGCACATCGGCAAGTGGCACCTTGGCCTCACGCGTCCGCACTGGCCGGAACAGCAGGGCTTCGACGTGGCCTTTCACTGCCATCCCGACCCCGGCCCGCCGGGAGGTTACTTTAGCCCTTACGGCGTGAAGCCCGACGGCGACCCGCGCGGCCAAACGAAGGCCGGCACCATCACCGACGGCCCGCCCGGCGAGTACATCGTGGACCGCCTCGCCGACGAGGCTGTGAAGTTCATCGAGTCGAACCTCGACCGCCCGTTCTTCCTCAACCTTTGGCAATACGGCGTCCACGGCCCGTGGGGACACAAGACCAACTACACCCAGCAGTTCGTGGGCAAGACCGACCCGCGCGGCAAGCAGGGCAACCCCATCATGGCCTCGATGCTCCGCAGCGTGGATGAGAGCTTCGGCCGCATCCTCGACGCGCTCGACCGGCTCAAACTCGCGGAGAACACCATCGTCATTTTCAACTCCGACAACGGCGGCAACACCCACAGCAACGTCCCCGACACCGCGAGGACCGCGAAAGCTGAGAAGGGCAAATCGCCGATGCTCACCGACTGGCGCAAGTGGGCCGGTGACCTCCCGCCCACGAACAACGACCCGCTCCGCGACGGCAAGGGCACGCTGTACGAAGGTGGCACCCGCGTCCCGCTCATGTGGGCGTGGGCCGGTCGTATCAAGCCGGGCCTCGCACACGATGTCGTTGGGCACATTGACTTGTATCCGACCGTGCTCGACCTCGCGGGCGTGCCGCGCCCGGCCGAGCAGAAGTTCGACGGCGTGAGCTACGCGCGCGTGCTGCGCGGCGAGGGCCGACTCGACCGCGCCGCGTTCTTCAACTACTTCCCGCACGCTCGCAACGGCGGCGGCGTGTGGGTGCGCGCGGGCGATTGGAAGCTGATTCGCTGGTTCGACCCGGGCACGCCGCGCGAGCTGTTCAACCTGAAGGACGACTTGAGCGAAGCGAAAAACCTCGCCGAGTCGCAGCCTGCTAAAGTGAAGGAACTCGACGCGCTCATTGACGGCTTCCTGAAAGACACCGGCGCGCTCTACCCGCGCCCGAACCCTGCCTACAAAGTCGCCACCGCCACGCCCGCGCCCGCGCCCGCCAACGCCAACCCCGCCGACCCGCTCGATGGCTGGAAAGCGCGCCAGTGCGAAGTCGCGGTCAAAGACGGCATCGTGACCGTGGCCGGCAAGGCGGGCGCGTTCCTCGGCCATGGCATGGGCAAGCTCACCGGCCCGGCCACGCTCAAGTTCCGCGCCCGTTCGGCCACTGGCGGCGCGAGCAAAGTCGAGTGGCTTCCCGGCGGCGCGACTGACACGGCGAACGCGCAATCCACCGCCTACACCCTGCCCGCCGGTGATTGGCAGGAACTCTCTGTAAGTGTTCCGGCCAAAGGCCCGCTCGGCGTGCTGCGCCTTTACCTCCCCGCACAGACCGGCCCCGTCGCTCTCGACTGGGTCGAACTCAAACCCGCCACCGGCAAACCGCAGCGGTGGGATTTTTGACCAATGATGACCACGCTCCAAAAACCAAGTTCCATGCTGCAAAGAAGCTCCAAAACCCAAGCTCCGATGCGAGACGATGCAGTCGGAGTTGGGGAGCGCACGCCTCCGGCGTGCGGTTTCCGGCGTCCCGCCGGAAACTTCGTCCCTCCATCTTCATTCCGCCAAAGGGTGCGTAGGGAATTGGAGGAACGAGGTCGTGTCCGGGACGGACACGACGGCACGCGGGACGCGTGCGCTCCCCGTGCAACCGCCTTGTTGCCCCGGCGGCTACGCGCTGCGATGGGCGCTTGGTGTTTGGTCTTTCTTTGGAGTTTAGGCCTCGGGATTTCGAGCTTCCCCGCAAACGCCGTTGAACCGAAACGCCCGAACATCCTCATCTTCCTTGCAGATGATTCCGGCTGGGGCGACTACTCCATTAACGGCAATACAAACCTTAAGACCCCAAACATTGACTCCATCGGGCGCGGCGGCGCGACCCTTGACCGGTTTTACGTCTGCTCCGTTTGCGCGCCGACCCGCGCGGAGATGCTCACTGGCCGCTACCACCCGCGCGGCGGCGTGCGCGGCGTCTCGACAGGACAAGAGCGGTTGAACGTGGACGAGCGCACCATGGCCGACGCCTTCAAGGCCGCGGGCTACGCGACCGGCGCGTTCGGCAAATGGCACAACGGTTCGCAGTGGCCGTATCATCCAAACGCGCGCGGCTTCGACGAATACTACGGCTTCACCTCGGGCCACTGGGGCGAATACTTCGACCCACCGCTCGAGCACAACGGGAAGCTGGTGCGCGGGAAAGGTTTCGTTGCCGATGACCTCACGAGTCACGCGATTGAGTTCATCGAGCGGAACCAGGCGAAACCATTCTTCTGCTTCCTGCCATACAACACGCCGCACTCCCCGTGGGCCGTGCCGCAAGATTATTGGCTGCGCTTCAAAGACCAGCCCATCGGCATGAAAGCCAAGCCCGGCGACCCGGAGGATTTGGACCACACCCGCTGCGCGCTCGCGATGGTCGAGAACCTCGACTGGAACGTGGGCCGCGTGCTCAAGCGCCTCGACGAACTCAATCTCGCCGACAACACCATCGTCCTTTACTTCTCCGACAACGGCCCGAACTCGTGGCGCTGGAACGGCGGCATGAAGGGTCGCAAAGGCTCGACCGACGAAGGCGGCGTGCGCTCGACGTGCTTCATGCGTTGGCCGGGGCAAATCAAGGCGGGCACGGTGGTGAAAGAAATTGCCGGGGCGATTGACCTGCTGCCCACGCTCACGGCGCTGGCAGGTGTGAAGCGCGTGGGAGACAAGCAGCTTGATGGGCGCGACCTTACGCCGCTGCTGCTGGGCCAGCAAAAAATGTGGTCTGACCGCATAATTTTTTCGCACAATGCGGGCAACGTAAGTCTGCGCTCGCAGCAATACCGGTTCAGCAACTCCGGCGAGTTGTTCGACATGGTCGCCGACCCCGGCCAAGCGAAGAACATCGCGGCGGAGAAACCCGAGGTGGCCGCGCAGTTTGCGAAGGCCGTCACTGATTGGCGGCGTGACGTGCTGGGCCGTACGGACGCTCCTGTGCCCAACGCGAAAGGCAAAGGCAAGGGCGGCGGTGGGCTTCCACCCGACGACCGGCCGTATCCCGTGGGCGCAGGCGGCACGAAGTTTCCCATCACGCCGCTGCCCGCGCGCGACGGCATTGCCCACGGCGGCGTGAAGCGTAGCGCGGGCGCGCCGAATTGTTCCTACTTTGTGAATTGGAAAACGACCGACGACAAAATCACTTGGGACGTGGAAGTGGCAACGGCCGGCAGTTACGACGTCGTCATCCAGCACACCGCCGCCGACGCGGGCGCGACCATTGAGTTGAGCCACCTTGCGAGCAAACTTTCCGGCAAAGTACCCGCCATCTGGAACCCGCCACTCTACACGAACCAAGACACGATCGCCCGTCCGCCCGCCGAGTCGCAAATGAAGGAATTCCGCCCGCTGAACCTCGGCACCATCCGGCTGGAGAAGGGCCGAGGTTTGCTGACCTTGCGCGCGTTGGAAATCCCCGGTGTCAGCGTGATAGACGTGCGGTTGGTGACACTCACCCTGAGGCAGTAATTGGTTTTTATTGTTCAGCGTTCAATCCGCTGACCGTGGGACGTCGACACGACCATCGATTTACAGCCCAAGGTTAAATTGGGGCAGCTTTGAACTTTGGTTGCCGAATACTGAACCTTGCTCCCTGTAGAAATACCTCACGGCGCTGCCGATTGCAGCTTGCGGTCGGCCTTCTCCAAATCCTTTTCCAGTTTCTTAACGCGCCCTTCGATTTCCTTGTCAAGCGCCTTGATCAGTTTCTCCGCTTTCTCCGGGTTGTCGGCGAGTTGCGCGAACTTACGTTCATTTTTGTTCATCACATAGTCGCGGATTTGCCCACGCGTGAGCGAACGCGGGTCGGGTTTGCGATGAGCGAACACTTGACCAGGCAATGGAGCCGTTGGCTGAAAATCATCGGGCAGCGCGGCAAGCAGCCATTCGCCCTCACCCTCGCGGCGGAACTGCATCTTCAGCGGCAAGCACAACTCACGCTCGCCTTCACGAAGCGTCACGCGATCATGCTCAATGGCGACGACGGTATGACTGCCCAGTTGGTCGGTCACTTCGACTGCCCGGCGGTAGGCCGTGCTCGTGCCGTCGAAGAAGGCCACTGCGCCCCGCTCAGAAATCAGAGTGCCCAAGAGTGCGAACGACTGGGCTTTTGGCGGGCGCACTGGCTTCGGCGCAGCGGACACCGTCGGGGGCGGGGCGGCAGCTTGGCGGTTCGCATTGAACACATTCCGTTCCGAAATGATGGCAAAAGACTTGAAACCCTCGTCCATTTTCGCCGGCTTTTCAGGGCGCGTCTTACTGCTCGCAGTTACCGGCTTGCTTGCAGCGGTCGCGGTGCCGGAAGAAAGCATTAACCACGCGCAAATCAAGACGGATGGCGTGACGGTGGTAACGGGCATGTTTGGTAACTTCAAATTGTGACTAGGCTTGGACGGTAACTGACCCGAGAAAGTTTCACCCCACTGGCTATTGTGGGGTATCAGCTTGAGGCGGGCGGGCAATTTCGATTACACGCGACAGCTGCTTCCAATCGAGCGGCGCATGGTATGACATTCGCCATCTTTTTGTACGAGCCTACGTAACGCGTGGCCGCTCCCGCAGAAGTTGCTTGTCCAGCGACGGCGCAGCCGTTAACCAAACCGCGCCATGAACCAACTCGACTTGAAGGGCAGGAACGGAATCGTCACCGGCGGTGCGCGCGGCATCGGCCTCGCCATCGCCACGCGCCTGCTGCAATCCGGCGCGCGCGTCTGCTTGTGGGACCGCGACGCGGCGGCATTGAACGAGGCTAAGGGGAAGCTCGCCGCGCTGGGCACTGTCGCCACAGTGACCGTGGACTTGACCGATCCCGCCGCCGTATCCACCGCCGCCGCTGCAACAAAGGCGGAATTCGGATCAATCCATCTGCTCGTGAACAACGCCGGTATTGCCGGGGTGAATGGAAAACTCTGGGAATGCACGCCGGAGCAATGGCGCGTGGTCATTGACACGAACCTTAACGCCGTCTTCCTCGTCTGCCGCGCCGTCGTGCCGGTCATGCTGGAGAAGCAATACGGCCGCATCGTCAACATCGCCTCTATCGCCGGCAAGGAAGGCAACCCAAACGCCGCGCACTACAGCGCCGCCAAGGCGGGCGTAATCGCGCTAACCAAGTCGCTCGGCAAGGAACTCGCGCAAAACGGCATCCTCGTTAACTGCATCACGCCGGCGGTGATTCAAACGGACATTCTCAAGCAGGTGGCACAATACCATATTGACTACATGCTATCGAAGATCCCCATGGGTCGCTTCGGCAAGGTGGACGAGGCTGCCGCACTGGTCGCATGGCTCTGCTCGGACGACTGCTCTTTCACCACCGGCGGTGTCTTCGATCTCTCTGGCGGGCGGGCGACATATTAATCGCCGGAGGGTGAGCGGGGCAGGATAAAAACCTCGAAACAACAGGGCTATAAGAGCTAAGTCGAGCTGTTCGACACTCCTCGGTGCACTTCAGTGAAATCCACTGCTGACTCAACTAGAGCGAGCAAAACAAGAGACGCCATAAACCAGAGCTAAAAGTTGGGTAGGGAGTTTCGCTTCACTTAAGTGATAGGTTGCAACTGATCTTAACGAGGATGGCGGAGTGCCGTGATTATAGTTGCTCACGATACCTCCAGCGTTGAATTGCAGCCGTCGGAACCGCATCTTTTTTGGACATGATTACGCCAAGCCAATTTGATTTTGATGTGGTGGTAATCGGCGGCGGCAGCGCGGGCTATGCGGCAGCCAATGCGACGGCTCGGGGCGGGCTGCGGACGGTGGTCATCGAGGGCGGCCAGGATGTAGGCGGCCTGTGCATCCTGCGGGGCTGCATGCCCACGAAAGCGCTGCTCTACGCGGCGGAGGTGAAACATCTCGCCGAGCACGCGGCGACCTGGGGAATTCATGTGCCGGAGGTCCGCTTCGACTTCGCGAAAGTCATGGCGCGCAAAAACACGATGATCGCCGACTTCGCGGGCTACCGGCGACAGCAGTTAGAGAGCGGGCGGTTCAAGTTTATCCGCGCCAAAGCCCGCTTTGTTGACCCGCACACAATCGAGTTGGACAATGGCCAGCGGCTCACCAGCGCGCACTTCGTCATCAGCACCGGCTCCGTCGTATCCGCGCCGCCGCTGCCGCAACTCAACTCGGCCGGGTTTCTCACCAGTGACGATGCGCTGACTTTGGAGCGTCTGCCGCAGTCGCTTATCGTGCTCGGCGGCGGGGCTGTGGCGGTAGAATTCGCGCAGTTCTTCGCGCGCTTCGGCGTGCGGGTGACATTGCTCCAGCGCAGCCGCCACCTGCTCCGCGATTTCGACACCGATGTAGCAGAAGTGATGGAGAACGTCTTCCGTCGAGAAGGCATCGAGATATTCGCCGGCACGCGCCTGCTGGACGTGCAGGTGGAAGGCGGTTTGAAACACGTCAGCTTCGAACACGCCGGCCGATCCCACACGGTGAGCGCGGAGCAAATCTTCCATGGCCTGGGCCGATCGCCCAACGTCGCCGGCCTCAACCTGCCCGCCGCTGGTGTCACACTTGACGCAGCCGGCCGCGTCGCCACCGACGCGGAGATGCGCACTTCCGCGCCGCATATCTTCGCCGCCGGAGACTGCGCCGGGCCGCACGAGATCGTCCACCTTGCCATTCAGCAAGGCGAAACGGCGGCGCACACGATCCTCGGCGCACGCCCACCGCGCGCGATGGACTATCGGCTCCTCATCAGCGTGGTTTTCACCGAGCCACAAGTTGCGTGCGTCGGTCTGACCGAAACGCGGGCACGCTCCCAAGGCCGGGAGTTCATCGCAGCCAGCTATCCCTTCAACGACCACGGTAAATCCCTGCTGATGGAAGCGAAGGATGGCTTTGTCAAACTGCTCGCCGACCCGCGCACGGGCGAGATTCTGGGCGGCGCGTGTGTGGGGCCAGCCGGCGGCGAACTCATCCACGAGATCGTCGCCGCGATGGCAAAACGCACCACGGTAAGCGAACTTGCTGCCCTGCCGCATTACCATCCCACGCTGGCAGAAATCTGGACTTATCCGGCGGAGGAACTCGCGGCGGCGGTAAGCGGCTGAGGAAGCGCTGGACAACCGCTGGCGGGCCGACTCTCATTGCCCAGCACCAGAATCACGCCCGCAACTCATGAACAAATATCTCACGGAATTCATCGGCACGTTCTTTCTCGTGCTCACCATTGGCTGCACGGTCATCAGCAATGTTGCCGTCGCCCCACTGGCCATCGGCGCGGCGCTGATGGTGATGATCTTCGCCGGTGGCCACGTCTCCGGTGCGCACTATAACCCGGCCGTCACGCTGGCCGTCTGGCTGCGCGGCCGGTGCGACACGAAGGACGTGGTGCCTTACGCCATCGCGCAAGTCGTCGCGGCCTGCCTTGCGGCGCTGGCCGTGGGATTCCTCGTCGGCGCACCCGCCAAGGCGGCCGGTGAACTCAACGTCGGCAAGTCGCTCGTCGCCGAGTTCCTCTTCACCTTCGCGCTCGCCTACGTGGTGCTAAACGTCGCCACAGCCAAGGGCACGTCCGGCAACTCCTTCTACGGCCTCGCCATCGGCATGACGGTAATGACCGGCGCGTTCGCGGTCGGGGGCATCTCCGGCGGCGCGTTCAACCCGGCCGTCGCCGTCGGCGCGACGGTTATGGGTCTCATTGACTCCTCGAAGGTTTGGATCCACCTCGTCGCTGACTTCGCGGGCGGCGCGGCGGCGGCGTTCACCTTCAAGTTCATCAATCCGGAAGACAAGTAGCGCGGGGACGGCAGTATACCCGCTGATAGCATGCATGCGACTTCCTCCCTTCCCCGCGTCAACTTGACCAACTCACGCCACGCGCTCCCGCCAGACGTCGAGTCGTTCTACCACCTGCCGCATGGCGAGCACGTCGGCAAGGCGTGTCAGGGGACGGCGTGTTTCGCGGCGTGTCATCTGAATCCCGAGTTGTGGACGCAGGCGAATGCGCAAAGTCCGCGCGTGTATTGCCTCGGGGAATGTTTCGCTGCGCCGGCCAGAGGCCAGACCAATCCACGCCCACCGGTGAAAGTGTTCGCGCCGCACGGCATCGTGCTCGGGCGCATCGCAGCGGGCGGCGCGCGGACGCTGGCGGCGTATGAAAAGCTCGGTGGCTACGCGGCGTTGCGGAAGGCGCTCGCAGGAACGCCGGAGCAGGTGCTCGCAGCGGTCGAAGCTTCGCAACTCCGCGGGCGCGGCGGCGCGGGTTTCCCGGCGGGACGCAAGTGGCGCTCGGTCGCGACGCAGCAGCCCGGCCAACGCTACGTCGTCGCGAACGCCGACGAAGGCGACGCAGGCGCTTACATTGATCGCTATCTGATGGAGGACGATCCGCACGCGCTCATCGAGGGCATGATCCTCGCGGGCTACGCGGTCGGCGCGAGCAAGGGCTACATCTACTGCCGCCTCGAATATCCGCTCGCGAACCAGGTGCTCCGCGACGCCATCGCCGAAGCGCGCGTGGCGGGCTGGCTTGGCTCGCGCATCGGCGGGAAAGATTTCGCGTTCGAGTTGGAAGTTTACACCGGCCACGGCAGCTACGTTTGTGGCGAGGAGACTTCGCTGCTCCGCTCCATCGAAGGCAAGCGTCCCGAAGTCATGGCGCGTCCGCCGTATCCGACTGAGCGCGGGTTGTTCGACCGTCCGACGCTGGTCAATAACGTCGAGACGCTCGTGAACGTGCCGTGGATCGTGACGCACGGCGGCGACACTTACGCGAAGCTCGGCTTCTCCAAGAGCCGCGGCACGAAGGCGCTCTCGCTCAACTCGCTCTTCAACCGGCCCGGCCTTTACGAAGTCGAGTTCGGCGTCACCGTGCGGCACATCATCGAGAACATCGGCGGCGGCCTGCGCGACGGAGCGAAGCTCAAGGGCGTGCTCATCGGCGGACCGATCATCGGCATGATTCCGCCGCACCTCATTGATACGCCGCTCGGCTTTGAGGAGCTCGCGGCCATCGGCGCGGGCGTCGGGCACGGCGGCGTCGTGGCGTTTGACGAGCACACGTCCATTCCCGCGCTCGTCGAGCATGTGTTTTCGTTTGGCGCATACGAGTCGTGTGGCAAATGCACGCCGTGCCGCAGCGGCAGCGGACGCGTGGAGGAGATTTTCGCCAACGCATGCGCGGGCGACGCGACGAAGACCGACTTGCAGGAATGCCGCGACCTGGTCGTCGCGCTCAAGCTCGCGAGCCTTTGCGGCCACGGCACCGGCCTCGCGCGCTTTGCCGAATCCATCCTACGCTATTACCCCACAGAGATTGAGCCATGCTTCAAGTAACCATCAACGGCCAGTCGCACTCGTTCGCCGAGGGGCTCACCATCAATCAGGCGCTCAAGCAGCTCGCGGTCGAAGTGCCGACGCTCTGCCACGACGACCGCATCCAGCCCTACGGCTCGTGCCGCCTCTGCACGGTCGAGGTGAAGGGCGTGAATGGCCTCGTTACCGCCTGCAACACACAGCTTCGTGCGGGGATGGAAATCCAGACGCACTCGCCCGAAGTGAACGGCGTGCGCAAGACGTTGCTTGGATTGATCGCGAAGGATTATCCCGCCGAGGCCGTCGCGCAGTTTCCCGACAAGCAATTTCACCGTTACCTCCGCGAATACGATGTGAAGGCGCGCAGTTCGCGCAACGCGCCGCCGGCCGAGGTGCCCTTCATGAAGGACACCACGCATCCCTACATCAACGTGGACATGACGCAGTGCGTGACGTGCTACCGCTGCGTGCGCATTTGCGAGGAGGTGCAGGGGCAGTTCGTGTGGAAGGCGTGGAACCGCGGCGACCAGACGCGCATCGGCCCGGTGCGCGGCGAGACGCTCATGGACGGCGGCTGCGTGAGTTGCGGCGCGTGCGTGGACACCTGCCCGTCGGGCGCGCTCGAGGACATCAGCATCCTCAAGCGCGGCGTGCCGACCGACTGGACAAAAACCATCTGCTCCTACTGCGGCACCGGTTGCGAAGTGAGTGTCGGCACGCGCAACGGCCAGATCACCACCATTCGTCCCTCCGACGGCCCGAGCAATCACGGTCACACGTGCGTGAAAGGCCGTTACGCTTTCGACTACATCACCGCGAAGGACCGTCCGACGTCGCCGATGATCCGGCGCGACGGCCAGTGGCAAAAGGTTTCGTGGAGCGAAGTGAACCAGTTCATCGTCGGCAAACTGCACGAAGCCAGTGCGAAGCACGGGCCGGACAGCATTGGCATTCTCAGCTCCGCGCGCGGGACGAATGAGGAAAATTACGTTGCGCAGAAATTCGCGCGCGTCGTCGTGGGCAGCAACAACATTGATTGCTGCGCGCGCGTCTGCCACTCACCCACTGCCGCTGCGATGAAGATGACGCTCGGCACCGGCGCGGCGACCAACGCGCTCGACGATATTGAACTGGCGCAGACGATTCTGGTGGCAGGCGTCAACCCCACCGAGGGCCATCCCGTCACCGGCGCGCGCGTCAAGCAGGCCGCGCGTCACGGCGCGAAGCTCATCATCGTGGATCCGCGCGAGATTGAGCTGTGCGAGTTCGCCACGATTCACCTACAGCTTCACGCGGGAACGAACGTCGTGCTCTTCAATTCGATGGGCGCGGCCATCGTGGAGGAGAAGCTCGTGGACGAGGAGTTCATCCGCACACGGCTGACGGAGTTCAAGGAGTATGCCGAGTTCGTGAAGCAGTTCGCGCCGGAGAAAGTGGAGCACATCACCGGCGTGCCGGCGGCGCAAGTTCGCGAGGCGGCGCGGCTTTATGCAACCAACAAGCCGTCGCTCTCCGTTCACGGCCTCGGCATGACCGAACACATCCAGGGCACGGAAGGCATCATGGCGCTGGTGAACCTCGCGCTCCTCACCGGCAACATCGGCAAGCCCGGCGGCGGCATCAACCCGTTGCGCGGCCAGAACAACGTGCAGGGCGCGCCGCACATGGGCAGCGAGCCGAAGCTGCTCGCGGGCTACGTGCCGCTCACCGAACACCGCGACCGCTTCGAGCAGGCGTGGCACGTCAAGCTGCCGACCAATCCCGGCATCAACATGATGGAGATGATGGACGCCGCCGACGCCGGCAAGCTCAAGGTGCTTTGGTCCATCGGCTACGACATCGTGATGACGAACCCGAACATGCACTTCACGCGGCGGGCGATGGAGAAGTTGGACCTCGTCATCGTGCAGGACATTTTCCTCAACGAGACGGCGGTGGAATTCGGCGACGTATTCCTGCCCGCGGCGAGTTCCTTCGAGAAGGACGGCACGTTCATGAACGGCGAACGCCGCATCCAGCGCGTGCGCCAGGCTGTGCCGTCGCAGGGCGAGGCGCGCTCGGATTGGGAAATCGTCTGTGACATCGCGAAGCTCATGGGCAAGGGCGAGCACTTCGCGTGGAAGAGTGCCGAGGAAATCTGGGACGAAGTCCGCTCGCTCTGGCCCGAAGCTGCCGGCATCAGCTACGCGCGCATGGACAAACTCGGTGGCCTCCAATGGCCATGCGTCAACGAGAACGACCCCGGCACGCCGATTCTGCACGTGGACCACTTCACGCACGGCAAGACCACCGCGTTGCGCCGCATCGAATACGTCGCGCCGCCGGTGCTCACGACGAAGGAGTATCCGTTCCTGCTGACGACGGGCCGCAATCTCTACCAATACAACGCTGCCACGCAGACCGGTCGCACGCCCAACGACGGCATCCACCCGACGGACTACCTGCAACTCTCGCCCACCGACGCCACCAAGCTCGGCATGAGCGAAGGCGAGACCGTGCGCCTGAGCAGCGCGCAAGGTTCCGCCGAATTGCCCGTGCGCATCAGCGACCATGTAAAGCCCGGCGAGGTTTACACCACGTTCCACTCCACGCGCGTCTTCCTGAACCAGATCACGACCTCCCACCGCGACCGCTACACCAAGACGCCGGAATACAAAATCACGGCGGTGAGGATCGAGAAGCTGGAGACGTTTGCAGCCCAGTGACGCGGTGCGCGGAACTCTCGCGTGACCAACCAGTCATGGACTGCCGCTCCAAATAAGAACGCCGCCTGCCGACGAAGGGCAAACGGCGCTTGGAAACGGAGGGGGACTACTTCTTCCCCTTCTTCGGCCCACGACTAGGGAAGGTCAGTTCCGCGATACCGGACTTGTCGAGTTCGCCGAGGCCGACCTTGGTCAGCTTGGTGTATTGCCGCCAAGTCGCATCGGCAAGCGGTAGGTTGAGCTTTTGTTCTTTTGCAAGGCGCAGGGCGATACCGCTGTCCTTGGCGGCGTGCGCTGCACTGAAGTAGCACGAATGATCGCGGTTCATCATGTCCTCGCCGTCGGTAACCAGCACACGAGAGTTCGCACCGGTCTGACTAAAGACTTCCATAACGGTCTTAAGATTAAGGCCAAGGGAGTTCGCGAGGCCGAGGCCCTCGGCGAGGCCAGCGGTGTTGATGTTCATCACCATGTTGACTAACGCCTTAAGTTGTGCGGCCTTGCCGGCAGTACCAATATAGCGGAGCAGCTTGCCCTCGTCGGAAAGCTTTAGGAGCAGTTCCTTCACTTGAGTGAAAGTGGTCTCCTCACCGCCGCACATGAGGTAGAGTGTTCCCGCGCGGGCCTGATTGATGCTGGAAGCCATACAGGCTTCGAGGGTGGAGGCCTTGGCTTTCTTAGCGAGCTTCGCCACTTCGACGTGAACTTTGGGCGAAATCGTGGCGCAGTTGATGAAGACCTTGTTAGCGGCTGCGCCCTTGCCCTTGAGCAGGTTGTCGCGCTTGTTCGTGTAGATGTTGCGCATGGCTTGATCGTCGGTGACGACGGTGATAACGACGTCCGCGAGCGCAGTCACGCGGGTGAGCGTGGAGCACGCCTCGCAGCCCAACTCCTGCGCAAGCTTCTGAGCCGACTCCGCACGCATGTCATAAACGGCGGTGACGGAATATCCCACTTCCTTGAGCCGACGCGCCATGTTCGCGCCCATCCGGCCGACTCCGACGAATCCGATTTTTGCTGCCATAAGTATCTGGTGTTTACGCACCCAAACGCTGGGGCGGATAAAATAGCTGACTAAGAGTGATGCTAGTGTAAGGCCCGCACGCTCCAAGCCCAAAGTTGCCGGCTTGCGTTGCGGCCAGCCGTCTGTATCCTGTCAACCATGCGACCGAACTCATTTGACGCCACGACCCACGAACGCCTCGCCACCCTAGGCCAGCGTGTTCTCAACGGTGGGCGTATGGATCGCGCCGAGGCACTGTGGCTCTTCCAACTTGAGGATACCGCCGACATTTTCGAACTAATGGCTTGGGCTAACCGCATTCGCGAGCGTTACAAGGGCAACAAGATCCACCTTTGCTCCATTGTGAACGCCAAGGCCGGAGCTTGCTCTGAGAACTGCAGTTTTTGTGCGCAATCAGCACATTACCAGACCAGTTCACCGCGCTACGGCTTTGTGGATCCCGAGCCAGTCCAAAACGCCTTAACAGAGGCCCAGCAAAACCAGGTGACCGCCGTTGGTCTCGTTGCCGCATGGCGTGGCCTTAACGAAGGTCCCATGCTCGACGAGGTGTGCGACCGCATCGCCGAGATGAAGGCCAGCGGCAAGTCCCGGCCCGACGCATCCCTCGGCCTCATTAAGAGCCAAAAAGTCGCGGACCGCCTGAAAGCCGCCGGCCTTGAATGCTACGGCCACAACCTTGAAAGCTCGCGCCGTTTTTTCCCGCAGACTTGCTCAACCCACACATTTGACGACCGGCTTGAAACCATCGGTTACCTCAAGGCCGCCGGCATCAAGATTTGCTCCGGCGGCATCATCGGCATGGGCGAGACCCGCGAGGACCGCTGCGATCTCGCCCTGTCCCTGCGCGAAATCGGCGCGAACGTCTGTCCCATCAACATCCTCAACCCGATTCCCGGCACGCCCTTCGCCAAGAACCCACCGCTGCCGCCGATGGAAATTCTCAAGACCATCGCCTGCTTCCGATTCATCTTGCCGCGCCAAGAAATCATGATCGCCGGCGGCCGCACCGTGAACCTGCGCGATCTCCAGAGCATGATCTTCGCCGCGGGTGCAAGCGCGCTCATGGTGGGCAACTATCTAACCACCCTAAACCAGCCGGTGGAAAAGGACCTGCAAATGCTGAGGGATCTTGGCCTAGACCCGAGTTGGGAGGGCCACGACTTCGTCGACCAGGAGGAAACCGGCTGCGGCTGTGAGCGTAAGTCCTGCAACACGGCGACGGTCGCGGCCTAATGCAGGAGCGATGCAGACGAAAACGTTGGCTTTTCCCGCGTGACTTTCAGCAGAGCACGTGGCATTTCCTCCGGCGCTATGCATAAGAAAATTCTGCTTCCATTACTCACGTTAACTTTGATTTTTGGCGTCACTTTCGCGTCCGC
>Ga0194131_10001618_pt1 | contig 38357 bp, 34 predicted proteins | sample TA2KigO120mmetaG_FD_148631 | JGI IMG/M metagenome (GOLD analysis project Ga0194131, IMG submission 148631) | Freshwater microbial communities from Lake Tanganyika, Tanzania - TA2015053 Kigoma Offshore 120m | ecosystem: Environmental > Aquatic > Freshwater > Lake | place: Tanzania: Lake...
AGAAAGTGAAGGCCGAATGGGCCCTCATCTGCACCGCTCACAACCTCTCAAAGCTCCACAGGGCGGCCTGAGCGGCCTGCCCCTCACACAAGCGCCTCGCGCCGGAGCTACTTGGACAGGCTCCTAGGCTCGCTTCTCGAAGGTCGCGATCGTCGGGATCACCAGCCGCGTCAGGCGGCCGTGCGGGTCGGGCTCGAAACGGAAGAAGATCTGCGCGTGGTAGGAACGGATCGCGGGATCGCGCGGAACGGCGCGAAAGAGCTCGTGATGCCAGTGCTCGGCATCGCAGGGATTGCCGATGATGTCGATCGTGAGCTTTCCGTTCTCGAGTCGGATCGGCACGGTGCCGTAGCCGGGATGGGCATAGTCGCCGGCATAGCCGGCGAGCGGCTGGGTCGGCCTGGTGCCCTCGACCTTGGAAAGCGGCCGGTAGAAGTAAGGCTCGCCGTTGATCATCTGCGGGGCGCGCTTGGCCTCGCCGGCGAAGGCCTCGAAGCGCGCATCCCAGTCCTTCTGCTCGATGCCGAAGGCGTGCGCGAGCAACAGGTAGCGGAGCGGGCTGATCGCAGGCGACTGGTGCTGGTTGGTGTAAATGACTGCGGCGACCCGTTCGGACGGCACCGAGCAGCCGAGCACGAGGAAACCCTCCAGCGCGCCCGTGTGCTCGTTGACGCGCCGCCCGGCGAAGTCATGCGCATACCAGCCGAGCCCGTAGCTGACGAAATTCGCCTCGTACCTGCTGGCCCAGCGCTGGGGATGGATGCCGTTCCGCTTCACCGCGACGCGCGGGGACAGCATCTCCTCGACGGTCTCCGGCTTGAGCAGGCGCCGTCCGTTGACTTCGCCGCCGCAGGCGAAGGCCGAGAACCAGGTCTCGGCATCGCGGAGCGTCGAGGTCATGCCGCCGGTCGCCGAAAGCGCATCGAAGTTCCGATGCGGGATCACGCTCATCTTGCCGTCGCCGAGATCGAGATGCGGATCGCAGGCGATCGCGCGGTCGGGCATGCGGAATTAGCTGCCCCAGGTCTCCTCCATGCCGAGCCTGTCCCGCATCTGGCTCTCGACATAACCCTCCCAAGGCTCGCCCGTCAGCCGCTCGACGATGGCTGTCGCGACGATCGGGCCGAACTGCTGATAGGCGCACTCGGCGCGAAACCCGGCGCGCAACGGCAAGGTCGGGATCAACCCGATGATCTCCTCGCGCGTGAAGCGCGAGTTGTAGTTCATGATGTTGTCCTCGCCGAAGCCGACCGACTGGCCGACGAGGTCGCGCATCGACACATGGCGGGAAAGGCTGTCGTCCGAGAGGTGGAATCCCGGCAGCACATCGATCGCGCGGGTGTCCCAGGAAAGCTTTCCTTCCTCGACCAGCATGCCGACCGTCGCAGCATTGAAGGTCTTGGAGATGGAACCGATGTCGAAGGTGGCGCGGTCGTGCATCGGCCTATTGGTCGCCGTCGACATGACGCCGATGCATTCGCGCCAGATCGGCTTGCCGTCCTTGAGGATCGACAGCGCCACGCCGGGGACGCCATAGGCTTCGACGATCCGCCGGGCCGCGGCGGCAAGCGCTTCAGTCATCAAACGCCCCAGACCTGCTCGTAGACCCGCATCCAGTTCTCGCCGAGCACCTTCTTGGTATCGGATGCCGAGAAGCCGCGCTCGAGCATGCGCTGGGTCAGCTTCGGCAGCGTGCGGGGCGTCTCAATGCCTTCGGGGTAGCGGTGCGGCGGTGGCGGGTAGGTTCCAGGCCGCCACTTGCCGCTGCCGATCAGCCCATCATAGAGGCGCTGCGCCTCGTCGTCGGGCATGACCAGGTACTGGCCCTGGTAGTAGTCGATGCCGAGCCCGACATGGTCGATGCCGACCAGATCGGCGGTATAGGCGATGTGGTCGATGAACTGATCGAGGGTCGGCTTCGGCGAGTCGGCGACGAAGGCCGGGAAACCGACCATGCCGATGACGCCGCCTTGCTGCGCGATCGCCTTGATCAGGTCGTCGGGCAGGTTGCGGTAGGACTCCTTTACCTTGCGCGGATTGCCGTGGCTGCAGATCACCGGTCGCTCGGAGATCTCAAGCGCATCGAAGCTGGTCTTGATGCCGGTGTGCGCGGTGTCGACAATGACCCGCGCCTCGTTCATTTTCTTGACCATCTCGACGCCGAAATAGCTGAGCCCCGTATCCTGGCGCTCATCGGCGCCGTCGCCGACGCGGTTCCGCACGTTGTAGCAGAGCTGCATGATGCCGACGCCGAGCGCCTTGTAGGCGTGCACCATGTCAAGGTCGTCTTCCATCGGGTCGGTGCCCTGGAAGTGGAAGAGGAGGCCGAGGCGGCCCTCCTTTTTCGCCTGGCGCATCTCGGCGACGCTGGAGACCTGCATCACTTTTCCGGCATTGCCGGAGTTTCGGGCGATGAAGGCCTTCCAGCCGGCAACGGCCCGCATGGTGACGTCGATTCCCTCCATCGCGCCCACGGTCGGGGCGGCGATGGTGACCCCGCCCTCGGCATACCAGCCGGTGTATTTTTTCTCGCGCAACATGGGGCAGACCGCATCGATGACGATGGCTTCCCGGTGCAACTTTCCCGCATCGACGGCCATGGTTTCTCCCCTTACGCCAAGGCGGTTGATCCCCGCCGCCAGCCGGTGTTTGATGATCGGAAATCGAGCCCCGCGACCGGCCAAAGCTAGGCTGGCTCCGGTGCTGCAGCAAGCATCGCTGCGCCTATGGTGAGAAACGAGACAACAGGAGGGGTTTCATAGATGAAAACTAAAGGGTTGATCTCGCTCGCCACGGCGGCGATCGCTGCGCTGGCCCTGGCCGGACCGGCTTCGGCGCAGAAGACGATCAAGCACATTCCGGACGCGGACCTGAAGGTGCTGGACCCGATCTTCACCACGATCGGCACCACGATCTCGCACGGTTACATGGTCTACGACATGCTGTACGCGCCGGACAGCAAGTGGACCTACCGGCCGCAGATGGCGGAGAGCCATACGATGAGCGCCGACGGCCTCACCTGGAACTTCAAGCTCCGAGCCGGCCTCAAGTTCCACGACGGCAGCAATGTCGAGGGCAAGGACGTCGCCCAGTCGATCAAACGCTGGATGGCCAAGAACACGCTCGGCCGCACCATGGCGACCCGCATCGCCGACGTGAAGGCCACCGGCGCCGACACTTTCCAGATCACCCTCAAGCAACCCTTCGGGCCGATGCTCGAAGCGATCGGGACATCGTCCAACCCGCTCTTCATCATGCGTGAGCAGGAGGCGAAGATTGACCCGGACACCGCCGTCACGACGATGGTCGGCTCGGGCCCCTTCACCTTCGACGTCAAGGACTGGAACCCCGGTCACAGCGTCACCTATCGCAAGTTCAAGGACTACCGCCCCCGCTCCGAGCCGGCCGACGGCGTCGCCGGCGGCAAAGCGGTCAAGGTCGATGCAGTCGAGTGGATCTACCTCCCCGACCCGAACACACGCGTTCAGGCTGTTATCCGCGGCGAGGCGGACACCATCGAGGTGATCCCGCCCGACCTGCTGCCGCTCCTGAAGGCCAACCCGAACATCGAAGTCCGGGTTATGGACAAGATCGGCAACCAGACCATGATGCGGCCGAACCACCTGGTCCCGCCCTTCAACAATCCGAAGGTCCGCCAGGCGCTGCTCTATGCGGTCGACCAGGACCAATACCTGCAGGTGATGCAGAACGATCCCTCGATGCGGACGCTGTGCTGGTCGGTGTTCATGTGCGGCACGCCGCTCGAGTCCAAGGCCGGCATCAACGACGCCTGGGCCAAGCCCGGCGCCAAGCCCGAGCTGGCAAAAAAGCTGCTGCAGGAGGCGGGTTACAAGAACGAGCCGATCGTGCTCATGGATCCGACCGACCAGCCGGTGATCTCGGCGCTAACCCAGATCTCGGCGCAGCTGATGAAGCAGGCCGGGTTCAACGTCGAGGTTCAGACCATGGACTGGGCGACGCTCGTCTCCCGCCGTCCGGTCAAGGAGGCGCCGTCGGTCAACAAAGGCGGCTGGCATGTGTTCCACACCTGGGGTACGGGCCCGTTCATGTCGAGCCCGCTGATGAACTCCGGCGCGCAGACGCCGTGCGACGGCAGGAACTGGTTCGGCTGGCCCTGCGATGAGGCGCTGGAAAAGACCCGGCTCGAATACCTCGATGCCGACACGCCAGCCAAGCGCAAAGACATGGTAGAGCGCTACCAGCAGCGCTTCTACGAGACCGTGCCGTACCTGCCGCTCGGCCAATTCGTCGGCCCGATCGCCTACCGCAAGGAGCTTAAGGGCGTCATTCCGGACATCCGCCTCTCCTTCTGGAACGTCGAGAAGTAAGCGCTGTCGTTCGAGGGCCCGGCCATGTGCCGGGCCCTTTTTCTCTCCAACCGTGCCTGCGCCCCGCACTTGACCAGCCGAACAGGAAGGACGCCATGCGAAACATGCTCAAGACCCTGACCACGGCCGGCGCGCTCGCCGCCGCTTTCGCCCTGCCGAGCACCGTAGCCGGACAGGTGACTCTCAACGTCGTCGCCGAAGCCGAGATGCGTTCGCTCGATCCGATCTGGACCACCGCCGGCGTCTCTTATGCCCACGGCGCGCTGGTCTACGACATGCTCTATGGCGAGGATGAGAAAGGCGCTCCGCATCCGCAGATGGTCGAAAGCCACAGCGTCAGCCCCGACGGCCTGACCTGGACCTTCAAGCTGCGCTCCGGCCTCAAATGGAGCGACGGCACGCCGGTCACCGCCAAGGACATCGTGCCATCGATCAAGCGCTGGGCCGTGCGCATGGCCGTCGGCGGCACAATGATGGCGCGGGTCGGCGACATGAAGATCGTCGACGATTCGAGCTGGCAGATCGTTTTCAAGGAAAAGTTCGGGCCGGTCGCCAACGTTCTGGCCAATTCCGGCACGCCGCTGTTCATCATGCGCGAGAAGGATGCCAACACCGACCCGTTTCAGCAGGTGACGGAGTCCGTCGGCTCCGGTCCGTTCATCTTCAACAAGGACGCCTGGCAGCCCGGCGCCAAATGGACCTACCGCAAGAACCCGGCCTATGTCGGGCGCAGCGAACCGCCAGTCGGTCATGCCGGCAACAAGACGGCGAAGGTCGATGTCATCGAATACACCTATCTGCCCGATACCGCGGTCGCTGCGCAGGCGCTGATCCGCGGCGAGATGGACTTGATCCAGTTCCCGCCCAACGACCTGACGCCGCTGCTCAGGCGCAGCCCCAACGTCAAGGTCGAGATCACCAACAAGCTCGGCCGCCTCGCCATCCTGCGGCCCAACCATCTCGTGCCCCCGATGGACAATCCCAAGATCCGGCACGCGATGCTCTACGCCATCGACCAGACCCAGCATCTCGACACCGTGGTCGGCGTCAAGGAGCAGCAGATCGTGTGCTGGACGGCACTGGCCTGCCGCACGCCGCTTGAGACCAAGACCGGCCTCGGCGACTTCGCCAACCCGACCGCCAATAAGGAGAAGGCGCGCGCGCTGCTCAGGGAGTCCGGCTACAAGAACGAGCCGCTAGTCCTGATGAACCCGACCGACCAGCCGCAGATCACCATCTTCGTACAGCTCGCCAACCAGCAGCTCAAGGAGGCTGGGTTCAACGTTGATATGCAGAACATGGATTGGGCGACGCTGGTCTCTCGCCGCTCGGTCAAGGACAACCCGAGCGGCAACCGCGCCGGCTGGCACATCTTCATCACCACCTCAACTGTGCCGTTCCAAGGCGAGCCGCTGGCCAATAGCGCGCTCAACACCATGTGCGACGGCAAGAACTGGTTCGGCTGGCCCTGCGACGAGGAGCTCAACAAGATCCGGCTCGAGTTCATCACCGCAGCGTCGCCGGAGCAGCGGCTGGAGATCGCCGGGCGGCTGAACAAGCGTTTCTACGAGATCGTGCCCTACATCAATCTCGGCCAGTACCTGTCGCCGTCCGCCTATCGCAGCAACATCTCCGGCATCATCGACATTGGCTACCATGTGCTGTGGGCGGTCGAGAAGAAGTAGCCCGACATCCGGGGCCCGCAGCTGCGGGCCCCTCTCTCCGAAAGCAAGATCATGACCGACGGATCCCGACCCACCGCCCGCCCGACGCGCATCTCGACCGACATCGACTTCGACAGGGACGGCAAGCAGGTCTCCAACCTGTTCATGCCGTGGTCGATGAACGACTCCGCCTACAAGGTCGTCCACATCCCGATCGCCTGCATCAAGAATGGGCCGGGTCCGACCATGCTGTTCACGGCCGGGACCCATGGCGACGAGTACGAGGGCCAGATCGGGCTCCTGAACCTGATCCGCGAGCTCGAGCCCGAGCACATCAAGGGCCGGGTAATCGTCCTGCCGGCCGCCAACTTTCCGGCGGCGATGGCGGCTCAGCGCCTCTCGCCCTATGACGGCGGCAACCTGAATCGCGCCTTTCCGGGCGACCCGGATGGCGGTCCGACGGCGCAGATCTCCTACTACATCGCCAACCACCTCATCCCCCTGGCCAGCGCCTACCACGACCTCCATGCCGGCGGCCGCTCGCTCGACTACCTCACCTATTGCGGCATGCACCTGACGCAGAACGAGGAGCTGAACCAGAAGCAGTTCGCGCTCGTGAAGGCTTTCGGCCCACCCTTCAGCATCATCGGCAAGAGCTCCGACGATCGCCTCGCCCAGCGCGGCGCCCATGTGCGCGGCATTCCGGCGATGGGCGGCGAGTTCGGCGGACGCGCCGCGGTTTCCAAGGTCGGCCTCGCCCTGGTCGAACGCGGGCTACGCAACACGTTGGCCCATCTCGGCATCCTCAAGAACTGGACGATCCAGCCGCCGGAGAAGCCGACCCGCTTCATGCAGCTCGGCGGCCGCGACTACTTCGTCTATGCGCCGGCAGACGGCCTGTTCCAGCCGGCGGTCGAGCTCGGCGACTGGGTCGAGAAGGGCCAGCTCGCCGGCCGCCTCCACTTCGTCGAGGACCCGATGCGCCCGCCGCTGGAGCCTCGCTTCGCACGTGCCGGCCTGGTCGTCTGCAAGCGCGCGCAAGGACGTGCCGAGCGCGGCGACTGCCTCGCGCACCTCGCCACCGACTTCGAAGGTTGATCCCGATGCAGTCGCGCGCGCTCCACTATCTCGACCGCAGCAAGGTCGAATACGCCTTCGACGCCACGCACACGCCGCGGATCACCGTCGAGGCGCCGTGCGAGATCATGATCGAGACCCACAATTCCCGCGAAGGGAAGCTCCACAAGCCCGAGGACGAGGTCACGACGCGGCCGAACCCGAACGACAAGTACCCGCGCTCGAACCCGATGACCGGCCCGGTCGGCATCTCCGGCGCCGAGCCGGGCGATTCCCTTGCGGTCGAGATCCTGTCGATCGAGGTCGATCCGGTCGGCTATGTCGGGGTCTTTCCCGAGGTCGGCATCGTCCGCGACGTGGTGAACCAGCGTACGGTCACCATGCTGCCGGTGAAGGACGGCCAGGTGCACTTCAAGGATCTGCGGCTGCCGGCGAAGCCGATGATCGGCGCCATGGCCTGCGCACCGCTGGAGCCGATCTCGGTCGGCCTCATCGGCAAGCATGGCGGCAACATGGACAACAACCGCCTCGCCGTCGGCACGACGGTCCATCTGCCGATCTACGCCCCGCTCGGCCTCTTCTATGTCGGTGATGTGCACGCGACGATGGGCGATGCGGAGATGTGCGGCTCCGGTGCCGAGATCGGCGCCCGCGTCCATCTCCGTCTCAAGCTCGAGAAAGGCGGCGCCACGGAGTGGCCCTGGATGGAGACCAACGACCGCTGGATCACTACGGCCTCGGCTCCGACCTTCGAGGACGCCGCCGAGTACTGCACGCGCTCGATGATCGCGCTGCTGGGCCAAAGGCTCGGCATGTCCCCGGCCGACGCCTTCGGCCTGATGTCGATCGCGGCCGACCTCCGCATCAACCAGTACTGCAAGGCCCCGAAGCTCGGCACCTCGATCCGCTGCGAATTCCCGAAGCTCGGCGCAGGAATCTCGCGAGCCTAGTCGAGTCCCAATGGATCGGGATCGAGCGGCCAGATCGGTCGCTTGAGCCGCTTATAGGGCACCTTCGAATACTCGAGCGACAGCGGCCCCGGGGCCGTGGTCCGGTGCACCTCGGTCGCAATCTTCGAAAAGGCCGCGAAGAAGTGGTTGTGCGACTTCACCACCACGATCTTCTTCGTCGTCGGATCGATGCCGAGATTGGTGAAGAGATCGAGACCGAAGGCCTGGTCGCGGGCCGAGTTCAGCACGATTGCGATTCCGTCGACCTCGATCGCCGCTGCGTCGCCGATCGGGTCGCGTGCCTCGCCGAAGGTCTGCCAGGCATCCTTCACCAGCCGCGTCACCTTGACCTGGGCATCGATCGGCTCGCCGGAGTTCGCGTTCATCTTGGCGCCGAAGCGGAGCTGGAACACCCCGCCTTCGCCGGCCGCGAAGCACATCCTGACGGCGATCGGGTCCCATAGCGGCCCGACGCAGGCATCGCGCACCCCGCGCTTCTGCAGCGCCCGGACGAACCAGGTGGAGTCGCTAGCGGCGCCGCCGCCCGCATTGTCGGCGCCGTCGGCCAGCACCACCGGACCTTTCGGCGCGGCCAGCGCGCGGTCGATCGCCTCATCGATCGTGAGGAAGGCCATGCCGATATCCCGGCGCATCCGGTAGATCTCGTGGCCGAGCCGTCTCGCCAGGGTGTCCCCCTCGGCTTTGCGATCATCGGTGACGACGAGGACCTTGTATCCCATTTCAGGCACGTCGTTGAAACCGAAGCAGTGGACGAGCGAGACCGAGAGCACGCCATCCTTGCCTTCGAGCGCTTTCATGCGAGCGACGTAGCTCTTCATCGGTTCGCGTGTCGTCGGCGACGAGGTAACCATCCGGCAGTCGAAGACGCTCATCACCGGCTTGGTCCTGCCGAGCGCCGCGTCGGCCAGGATCTGCACCAGCTCCTCGCCCCGCTCCATCACGTCGATATGCGGCGACTCCTTGTAGGGAACCAGTACGTCGGCATACTCGACCATCGCCGTCGTCAGGTTGCAGTGCAGGTCGAGCTCGGCACCGACCTTGACCTTCGGCCCCACGATCTCGCGCACGCGTCGTAGAAGGTCGCCTTCGCAGTCCTCGTAGCCATCGGCGACCATGGCACCGTGCAGGCCGAGGGCGACGAAGTCGACCGGCATCGCCGCCCTGAGTTGGCCGAGGATGGCGTCTCGGTACTCCTCGTAGACGGCGCGCGTGACGATGCCGCCGGTGGTCGCGAAGGTGGAAAGCCCCTCGACGACGTCCCAGCTGCCGCCCTCCTTTTTCCGTCGGCGGAGCGCCATCATCGGTCCCGAGTAGAGCGTCGGATGGTCCGGATGCTCGCCCGGCGGCGCGTAGAAATTGCCCTCGAAGGCATCGCGACCGCACAGGATCGGCGAGAAGGTATTCGTCTCGCTGCCGAGGCAAGCTGTGAACGCCCTCATCGAGCCGTCTCCGTGAGCTGTGGCGGACCAATCATCGCATGAGCACGACGCCGAGAGGAGACATAGGAGTTCCGCTCAACGAAACGGCCTTACCTTGACTTGAAACGGAGAGGACGGGACGCTTGCGGGTGGAGGTGGCCGATGCGCTTGTTCGCGGCAGCCTTGTCGACCGAGTCCAACACCTTCTCGCCGATCCCGACGGATCTCGAAAGCTTCACCGGCAATCGCTACTTCCCGCCGGGCAAGCATCCCGAGCATCCGACTAACACCTCCTCGGCCGTGCTCGTGGTGGCGCGAACGCATGCTCGTCGGTCGAATGCCGTCCTCATGGAAGGCACCGTCACCGGCGCCGCACCCGCAGGCACGACGAGCCGCGCCGCCTATGAGCAGCTCCGCGACGAGATCCTGGGGCAGCTGAAGGCCGCTCTCCCCGTCGATGTCGTCGCGCTCGGGCTTCACGGCGCCATGGTCGCCCATGGTTATGATGACTGCGAAGGCGATCTGCTTACCCGCGCCCGCGCGCTCGCCGGGCCAAAGGCGGCGATCGGCGCCACGCTCGATCCACACTGCCACATGACACCGGCGATGCAGGCCGCCGCCGACCTCCTCATCTGCTACAAGGAGTTTCCTCATACCGACTTCGTCGAGCGGGCGGAGGAGCTGCTGACCCTGCTGACGGCGACCGCGAGGGGCGACATCCGTCCGGTGATGTCCACCTGGGACTGCCGGATGATCGACAGCTTCATGACCAGCCGCCAGCCGATCCGCGGTTTCGTCGATCGCATGACCGCGCTCGAGGGCAAGGATGGCGTGCTCTCGGTCTCGATCGTGCACGGCTTCTCCGCCGCGGACGTACCGCATCTCGGCGCGAAGATGCTGGTGGTCACCGACTGCCAGCGCGAGAAGGGCGAAGGTTTGGCGAAGCGGCTCGGCCAGGAGCTGTACTCGCTCCGCGGCCAGGGAGCGCCGCGCCATCTGAGCCCGGATGAGGGACTCGATCGCGCCATGGCGCTGCCGGAAGGGCCTGTCGTGCTGGCCGATCGTTGGGACAATCCCGGCGGCGGCGTTGCCGGCGATTCCACAGTGATCCTGCATCGGATGCTCGAGCGTGGGATCGCCAACGCCGTCGTCGGCGCGCTCTGGGACCCGATCGCCGTCCGCTTCTGCCACGCCGCCGGCGAGGGTGCGAAGCTCAGGCTCCGCTTCGGCGGCAAGGCGGCGCCGACCTCCGGCAAGCCGGTCGATGCCGAGGTCGAGGTGACCCGCGTAGTCAAAGACGCAACGCAGAACTTCGCCTCCAGCATCGTCTCTCTCGGAGACGCGGCGGCAATCCGGCTCTCCGGCATCGATGTGGTGCTGGAGACCAAGCGGGCGCAAACCTTCGATCCGAGCCTCTTCCGCAACCTCGGCATCGAGCCCAAGGAGCGGAAGCTGGTCGTGGTCAAGTCGAGCAATCACTTCCACGCCGGCTTCTTGCCGATCGCCAAGGAGATCCACTACATCGATTCCGGCGGTCCCTATCCCAGCGATCCGCGCTGCGTTCCCTACCGACGCATTCCCCGGCCGATCTGGCCGATCGACGAGAACCCGCACGACGCAGCCTGAAGGAGGCTCAGATGCTTCAGCGTACCCTGTTCGCCTTGAGCATGACGGCTCTCCTTGCCGCCAGCGGCGGCGCTTCCGGCCAGACCGTGCTGCGCACGGTCATGCACGCCGACCTGAAGAGCATCGACCCGATCTGGACCACGGCGACGATCAGCCGCTACCACGGCCATATGGTCTACGAGACGCTGTTCGGCATCGATGGGCAGAACCTGCCCCAGCCGCAGATGGTCCGCGACCACACGCTCTCGGCGGACCGGCTCACCTATACCTTCGTGCTGCGCGACGGCCTCAAATGGCATGACGGCCAGCCGGTCACGGCCGAGGACGTTGCCGCCTCGATCCAGCGCTGGGCGAAGCGCGATGCCGCCGGCCAGATGATGATGCGCTTCACCAAGGAGATCGCCGCCGCCGACGCCAGGACGGTGAAGATGACGCTGTCGGAGCCTTTCGGCCTCGTCGTCGACGCCCTGGCTCAGCCGACGGCGACGCCCGCCTTCATCATGCCGAAGCGGGTCGCCTCGACCGATGCCAACACGCAGATCGACGATCCCATCGGCTCCGGTCCCTTCCGCATGGCCCGCGACCAATGGGTGCCGGGCTCCCGCACCGTCTATCTCAAAAACCCCGACTACCTGCCGCGGAGCGAGCCCGCAGCCGGCACCGCCGGCGGCCGTATCGCCAAGGTCGATCGCGTCGAGTGGGTCGTGCTGCCCGACGCGCAGACCACCACGGCGGCGCTGGCCAAGGGCGAGATCGACTACTACGAAGGCATCGCCGCCGACTTCATCCCGATCCTCAAGAGCGCGGGCGGCGTCAAGGTCGAGACGCTGAGCCCGCTCGGATCGGCGGGAATCATGAGGCTCAATCATCTGCATCCGCCCTTCGACAATCCGGCGATCCGCCGCGCCATCCTCCACCTCGTCAACCAGAAGGAGATCCTGGGTGCGGCCATCGGCGACCCGACCCGCTATACGATCTGCGGTGCGATCCTGATCTGCGGGTCGCCGATGGGAAGCGAGGTCGGCGCCGAGGCCATGATCGCCGAAATTCCTGAGGCCGAGCGCATCGCTCGAGCCAAGAAGGCGCTCGCCGATGCCGGCTACAAGGGCGAGCCGGTGATCCTGCTGCATTCGGCCGACCACAACGTCTTCCACCCGGTCGCGACCGTAGTCGAATCCTGGCTCAAGAAGGGCGGCGTCAACGTCCAGCTCGCTACGTCGGACTGGGGCACCGTAATTACCCGGCGGAACCGCAAGGAGCATGGACCGACCGGCTGGCACATCTTCCTGACCTCGGGCGGCGGCTTCTCGGCGGCGAACCCCGCCTTCCACATCCCGATGTCGGCCGCCTGCGACAAGGCCTGGTTCGGCTGGCCCTGCGACGAGACGATGGAGAAGCTCCGCGTCGACTGGGTCAAGGCACCGAGCCTGGAGGCGCGCAAGCAGGTCGCCGTCGAGATCCAGAAGCGCTCGATGGAGATCGTGCTCTACATCCCCTACGGCCAGTGGCAGACGCCGATCGCCTTCCGCTCGAGCCTCCAAGGTATCCTCGCGGTGCCGGAGACGCAGGTCTTCTGGAACATCGCGAAGATGTAGGCGGCTTCAGGCCGCCTCGGCCCCATCGAGGACGAGGAGCGCGTCGCGCGCGAAGCTGACCGTGACCTTGGTGCCGCGTGCCGGCGGCGCCACGCTCGGCTTGTTGAAGGTATCGAGCGAGATCGCGTTCTCGCCGAAGCGTACGCGGATGCGCACGACCGAGCCGAGGAAGCTCACCTCCTCGACCGTGCCCTGGAGGCTGTTGGCGCCGGTGGTCGGATCGGTCAGCGACGCGGCCTCGGGCCGGAGCGCGAGCGAGCGGATCTCGCCGGGCTTGGCCCCGTCCAGATGCGTGGCGCCGGAGATCGGTTGACCGTCGACCGTGACCTTGCCCGAGGCGGCGTCGACGACCTGCCCCTTCAGCACGTTCAAGGTGCCGACGAAGGAGGCGACGAAACGCGTGCGCGGGTTGTTGTAGATCTCAAAGGGTGTGCCGACCTGCTCCATCCGCCCCTGGCTCATCACCACAATGCGGTCGGAGATCGAGAGCGCCTCTTCCTGATCATGCGTCACGTAGATGGCGGTGATCCCGAGCTCTCGCTGGATCTGGCGGATTTCCTGGCGCAGCGAGACCCGGATCTTGGCATCGAGCGCCGAGAGCGGCTCGTCGAGAAGCAGCACCTTGGGCTTGATCGCAAGCGCACGCGCCAGCGCCACGCGCTGCTGCTGGCCGCCCGAGAGCTGATAAGGATAGCGGCCGCCGACCTGCGGCAGCTTGATCAGCGCCAGCATCTCCTCGACCCGGCTCATGATCTCCCCTGCCGCGCGGCCGGCGACCTTGAGGCCGAAGCCGACATTCTCGGCGATCGTCATGTTCGGGAAGAGGGCATAGGACTGGAAGACCATTCCGACATTGCGCTGGTTAGGCTTCGCCGCGGTCACGTCCTTGCTGTCGATGCGGATGGCACCCGAGCTCGGCGTCTCGAAGCCGGCGACCATGCGGAGAGTCGTCGTCTTGCCGCAGCCGGAAGGGCCGAGGAAGGAGACGAACTCGCCGCGCTCGATCGCGAGGTTGAAGTCCTCGACGACCGTGAGCTGGCCGAAGGACTTGCGGAGATGATCGATCTCGAGGAAGGCCATCGCCGCTCCTTCTTAGGGCGCTGCCGGCGCCGCATTGCGCGCGCCGCGGCCGACGAGGTTGATCAGCCCCATGCAGGCCCAGGTGACGGCGAAAGCGATGATCGCCAGCGCCGACGGCTCGTAAGCGCGATTCGCGCCAATCAGCTGCAGGTAAGGGCCGAAGGCCGGACGGTCAAGCAGCGCCGCCAGCGTGAACTCGCCGATGACGATGGCGAAGGTAAGGAAGGCGCCGCTCAGGACTGCGACGCGCACGTTGGGCAGGATCACGCGGAACAGGATGGTCGCCCAGCCCGCGCCGAGACTTTGCGCCGCCTCGGTCAAGGTTCGGACGTCGATGGCGCGAAGCCCGTTGTCGACGGCCCGGTACATATAGGGAAGCGCCAGGGTGACGTAACCGAAGGTCAGAAGCAGATCAGTCGCCCGCTCATGGCTGGTCATCGGCAGCCAGGAGGAGCTGTTGTAGAGACGGAGATAGCCGAAAACGAGCACGATCGCCGGGATCACCAGCGGCAGCAGCGTGATGAACTCGATCACCGGGCGGAGCTTCGGCAGGCGGAGATTGACCCAGTAGGCGGTCGGCACCACCAGCAGGACGCCGACGACGATCGTCGCCAGCGCCAGCAGCGAGGAGTAGCCGAAGGTCGCCTGGAAGCGGGCGTCGGCGAAGACGACACGATAGGCATCGAAGCTATACTCGCCCCGGCGCATGCGCAGCGAGAACTCGAAGGTGGCGATCAGCGGCACGATGAAGTAGAGCGCGCCGAGGATGAGCGCGATCCACGGCCCGATGACGGCGCGCTTCATCGCTGCCACCTCTCGCTCCGTGCGCGGAGCCAGATATAGGCAATGTTGGAGAGGCCGGTGATCAGGATCATGCCGAGCGCCAGCGCATAGCCCAGGTTGGCGTCATGCAGGACGTCGCCGCGGATCTGGGCAAAGAGAAGGATGGTGATGATATTGAGCGAGCTGCCGGTCAACCCATAGGCGGTCGCGATGGCGCCGAAGGCATTGGCGAAGAGCAGCAGCGTGGTGCCGAGCAGGCTCGGCCACAGTACCGGCATGGCAACGTAGCGCCAGTACTGCCAGGTCGTAGCGCCGAGGATGGTCGAAGCCTCGCGCCATTCGTGCTTAAGCCCGTCGATTGCAGGCGCCATGATCAGAATCATCAGCGGGATCTGGAAGTAGAGGTAGGTGATCACCAGGCCCCAGAAGCTCAGCAGGTTGAAGCCATAGTGGTAGATGTTGAAGTCGAAATAGGTGACGAGGAGCGCGGTCACGAGCCCGGTCCGCCCCAGGGTCGCGAGGAAGGCGAAGGCCAACGGCACGCCGGCGAAGTTCGAAGCAACGCCCGAGAAGGTCATCAGCGTCGGCCGAATCCAGCGTGGCACGCCGCCCGCGATCGCTGCGTAAGCGATGGCGAAGCCAACGATGGCGCCGAGGATCGCCGACTCGGCGCTGACCTTGATGCTGATCCAGTAGGCGGCGACGATATTCGGCTGCGACAGGTTCGCGATGTTCTTGAGCGTGAAGTTGCCTTCGTTGTCCTGGAAGGCACCGACCACGAGGAACCCGGTCGGCAGGATCAGGAACAGCAGCGCGAAGATCAGGAACGGCGCTACACCGAGCCAAGCCCAGGAGAACCGGCTCAAGGCGAAACTGGCGCTACGGGCGCCGACGGCCGGGCTCGAGACGGTCTGAGTCATGCGGCGGTGGGAAGGGCAGGCCCCCGTCCGGTCGCGGACGAGGGCCGGAGCTGTTGAGGCTTACTTCACATTGGCGCCGACGACGGCGTCCCAACGCTTGGTGATGACTTCCTTCGCCGCCGCCTGCTGCTCGAGGGTCGGGAAGGCTGCTTTCTCATAGGCCTCGGCCGGCGGCAGCTTGGCCATCAGATCGGCCGGGATCTTCTTGTTCTTGGCGAGGTCGTTGAAGCGGATCGGATGGCAATAGCCCTTGAGCCAGGCGATCTGCCCCTCGTCCGAGTAGAGGTGCTCCGTCCACAGCTTGGCCGCATTCGGATGCGGCGCGAAGGCGCTGATCGCCTGCACATAGACGCCGGCGACGACACCCGATTTCGGCACCACGACCTCGACCTTGGGATTGCCCTTGAGCGTGTCGCGGTCGGAGAGCGCGTTGTAATCCCAGCGGATGATGATCGGCGTCGCGCCCTGGGCCAGCGAAGCGGCCTTGCCGATGACCGGCACGAAGTTGCCGGCCTTGTTCATGTCGCCGAAAAACTTGAGCCCGGCCTCGCCGGCCTTGGCCGGATCGTTGCCGCCGAGCGCGAGGCCGGCAGCATAGACCGCCTGGATCGCCTGGTTGGAGGTGCGCGGGTCGCCGGCGAGCGCGACTGCGTTCTTGTAGGCTGGCTTCAGCAGGTCGGCCCAGTCAGTCGGCACCTGCTTGATGATGTCGGTGTTCACCTGGAAGGCGAGGACGCCGTAATAGTCGCCGTACCAATAGCCTTCCGGATCCTTGGCATCGTCCGGGATCGTGTTCCAGGTCGCGACCTTGTAGGGCTGCAGCAGCCCTTCCTTCTTGGCCGACGGGCCGAAGGAGAGGCCGACGTCGATCACGTCCGGCGCCTGCGGGCCCTTGTTGTTGCGGTTGGCTTTGATCGCCTCGATCTCGTCGGCCGAGCCGGCGTCCGGATTGAGCTCGTTGACGCGGATGCCGTACTTCGCCTTGAAGCTCGCGATCAGCTCGCCGTAGCCGCACCAGTCATGCGGCAGCGCGATGGTCGTGAGCATGCCCTCGGCCTTCGCGTCGGCAATCAGCTTGTCCATGCTCTGGGCGGATGCAGCCGAGGCCGCAAAAAACCAGAGCCGAAATGGAAAAGACCTTCAGGAACGACTTCATGCACGCCTCCCCTTCGCTGGATGGACGACCGGTCTATGCGTCGGAATTTGTATCTATGATACGAGCAAAATGATGGTTCGATGACAACCGTAATCCGGTCGGCGGCCGTTCACGATTGGCGGGGCTTGACATCCTCTGCCGTCAGGTAGGCGACCAGGCCCACGGCAAAGAAAAACGCAATCGTACCAAAAGCCAGGCGATAGGCGCTCTCCGGCCGAATCACCGTATCGGTCGGGCCGGCTCCGACGATGAAACCGGTCAGGATCGGCAGGAAGGCGCTGCCGACGACCTGGGCGATGTTGACGGTGGTGACGCCGCGGCCTGCCAGGTGGTCGGGGAAGAGGCTGCGCCCGTGAGCGACCACGACGAGGCTGTAGGAGGTGACGCCGCAGAGGAGCACCAGGAGAACGACGGCCGGCACCAGAGCGATGCCGGGCAAGACCGCAAGCAACAGCAAGGTGAGGAGCGTGCCGCTGCCGCCGGCGATGACAATCCACTTGCGCGTGTTGAAGATCCGGTCGAGCGGCCCATAGCAGAGGATTCCGATGAGTTGCGCCGCCGCCATGGCGAACAGCACATTGCCGCGTGCGATCGCATCGAGGCCGTGCACATCCGAGAGGTAGGGTCCGGCCCAGAGGCCGAGAACCGTCACCATGCTGGCATAGATGAAGGCATGAACGGCAAGCACCTTGCCGAGGCCGGGCGTGCGCCAGACCTCGCGCAGGCCGAGCAGGATCTGTTTCAAGGTCTCGGGTGCCCTTGGCGGCGGCGCGCGCCCTGGCGGGTCGTCGGCAACGAGCCAGAAGAAAAAGCCGGCAATGACCGCCGTCGCCATCGCTGTCATGACGAAAGTCCAGCGCCAGCCGATCGCCGCCGTCGCCAACGCCATCGGCGTGGTCGCGAGGAAGATGCCGATCTGGCTCGCCGCGAACACTCAACTCAAGGTCAGGCTAAGCCGGTCGCGCGGGAACCAACGGGAGCAGAGAACGACCACGCTCATGAAGCTGGCCGCCGAGCCGAGACCGAGCAATGCGCGCGACAAGACGAGCATCGTCCCGGAATCGGCGGCTGTGTGCAGAAGTGCGCCGATCACGGCGATCAGCGTCATGCCGGCAACGGTCCGCCGGGCACCGATGCGATCGAACAGGATGCCGACCGGGATCTACGCCGCACCGAGCGCGAGAAAGAAGGCGCTGCTGGCAAGCCCCAGAACCTCAGGCCCGATCCGAAGGTCGGCCATGAGCTCGGGCGCGATGACGCCCCCCGAGGTCCGGTAGAACTGGCTCGCAGAAGTGACGGCAACAAGGAGCAGGAGCAGGCGAAGCGCCGCGGGCGTCATCATGGCGCCGCGACCTTGCCGCAGAGTGACGATCATTCGGTCAGGCACTTCGCCAGATCGACGCCGCGGAGATCGGCGTCCCGGATGTCGGCGCCGATCAGCACCGTCGCCTGATCGCGCCCGCCGCCGCCTTGCACGTCCGGGAGGTGGATCGTACCGACGCGCGCATGCGCCATGCTCGCCCGGCGGAGGACGGCGCCGGCGAGAATCGCTCCCGCAAGGTCCGCGCCGGCGAGGTCGGCTGCCGTCAGATTGCAGCGCGAGAGGGTCGCCAACCTGAACTTGGTGCCGCGCAGGCGGGCGCCGAGCAAGCGAGATCCCGAAAGATCCACTCCGGTCAGGTCGCGGCCCGACAGATCGTAGTAGCTGAGATCCGCCCCATGCATGACGGCGCGAGCGCCGCTGGCACCGCTGGAGGCGAGCCATGCCTGATGCTGGTCCAGAACAGCAAGAACGTTGTTGGGAAACCGCCCCGGGCCGATAATGGGAATCTTCTCGTCGATGCGCCATACGTCGCGGTCGGAACCGCCGAACTCCGTCCCTTCGAGCTGGGCGCCGACGAAGGTGGTGCCTTTGCCTTTGGCGTTGGTCAGCCTGGCGCCACGCAGATCCGAATCGACGAACACCGCCTCGCCGAGGCGTGCCGCTCCGAGATCGGCACCGCGGAGATCGGTATGCGAGAGGTTCGCGCCGGTCAGGTTGGCGCCGGCGAGCTGCACGCCGGAGAGATCGGCGCCGACTAGGCTCGCCCCTGTCAGATCGACGCCGGACATCACCGCCTTCGATGCCTCGGCGCATTCCAGCGTGGCGCCCGAGAGATCGGTCGTATCCGTCTGGCCCTTCACGATCCCGCTGCGAAGATCGGCGCCGGTCAGAAGGCAGCGGTTGAGGTTGGCCTTGCGCAAGCGCGTGCCATGCAATCGCGACTTGGAGAGGTCGGCGCCGGTCAGGTCGGCCTCGGTGAGGTCGGCGCCTGAGAGATCGGCCTCGATCAGATTGGCGCGGACCAGCCGGGTTCTCCTGAGATCGGCCAGGCAAAGCCGGGCTTTCTTGAGCGGCAGCGCTTCGAGATCGAGCCCCGAAAGGTTGATTCCCGTGAGGTCGGGGAGCTGGCGAATCGACCCGATCCGCAAGCCCGAGATGAGCTCGCGGATCTTCTCGTCATCGATGCGCTGCGTCGGCTCGACCATAGGGATCTTAGGCTAGGACCGGCGCTCTTCCGGCGCAAACGCCTTCACAGGGCGAGGAGCCCGGCCTTCTCGAGGACCGAGTGGATGTCCTCGCATGTCGAGGCGACGTCGAAGGCGCCGGCGACGCGCAGCTGGTCGCCGAGCTCGGGCCAGCAGTGCTGGCCACCGACGAAGCCCAGCACCGGCATGCCGGCGGCGACCGCAGCGCCGACGCCGACAGTCGAATCCTCGATGACGAGGCAGCGTTCGGGTGCCACGTCGAACTGCTTCGCCGCATGGAGGAAGAGGTCAGGTGCGGGCTTCCCCCGCGCCACCATCTTCGCGCTGTAGACATGCGGGTCGAAGCGCCTGAGCAAGCCGGCAATCTCCAAGTTCCAGCGCAGCCGGTCGGTCGCGGTGTTGGACGCGACGCAGACCGGAATGCCGATGCGGTCGAGCAGCGAGGCAATTCCTTTGACCGCCGTGAGCTCCTGCGGAATCACCTCGGCGACCCGCGCGTTCACGCGTTCGGCGACCTCTTCGGGAAACGGCCGTCCCATTTCCTTGGCGGCGATCTCCAGCGTCTTGTCGAAGCTGATGCCGACGAACTTGCGGGCGAAGGCGACCGGATCGATCGGATAGCCCGCTCGCGTGAACTCCTCAGCGTCGATCTTGCAGTAGAGGATCTCCGAGTCGATCAGGACGCCGTCGCAGTCGAAGATGACGAGATCGGGCGCGCGCTTCATCAATTGGCGAGCACGGCCATGGCCGCGTCAACGCCACCCTTCTTGTGCGGAATCCCGGCCACCTTCAGCGACATCTCGACCGCGGCCAGCGCTCCCAGCAGCATCGGCTCGTTCAAATCACCCATATGGCCGATGCGGAAGACCTTGCCCTTGAGGCTGTCGAGGCCGCCGCCGAGCGAGACGTTGAAGCGGTCGAGCGCCGTCGTCCGGATCGTCTCGGCGTCGATCCCGGGCGACATCAGGATGGCGGTCACGGAGTCGGAATAGAGCCTCGGGTTCGAGCAGTAGAGCTGCATGCCGCCGCCCTCGCCCCAGGCGCGTACGGCCGCCCGCGTCGCCTCGCCGAGCTTCCGGTGGCGCGCGAAGCAGGCATCGAGCCCCTCCTCGTCCAGCATCTTGATCGCTTCGGCGAGACCGTAGAAGTGATGCACGGGCGCGGTGCCGGGAAATTTCTGCGGCTGCCGGCCGAGCATCAGGCGCCAGTCGAAATAGGCGCGCGGCAGCGTCGCGGACTGGGTCGCATCCAGCGCCTTCTTGCTGACACCGGTGAAGCCCATGCCGATAGGCAGCATCAGCCCCTTCTGCGAGCCGCCGACGGCGACATCGACCTTCCACTCGTCCATGCGGAAGTCGATCGAGGCGAGCGAGGAGATGGTGTCGGAGAGAAACAGCGCAGGGTGGCCGGCGCGATCGATCGCCCGGCGCACCTCGGCGACCGGGTGGGCCATGCCGGTCGCCGTCTCGTTGTGCACGAGCAGCACGCCGCGGATGTCGCGGGCCGTATCGGCCTTGAGCCGCTCCTCGACCTTGGCCGGCTCGACGCCGGTGCGCCAGTCGAAGTTCAGCGTTTCCACCTTGAGGCCATAGGCCGTCGCCATCTCGCCCCAGGAGGCCGAGAAACGCCCCGTCTCCAGCACCAGAACCTTGTCACCGGCCGAGAACAGGTTGACCACCGCCGCTTCCCAGGCTCCGTGGCCGTTCGAGGCGTAGACGAACATGGTCTGCCTGGTCTTGAAGACGCGCTTCAAGCCGGCGAAGCAGAAATCGGCGATCTCGGCGAACTCCTTCCCCATGAAGTCCATCGAGACGCGGTCCATGGCGCGCAGGATGCGGTCGGGAATGTTGGTCGGACCCGGATTCTGGAAGAACTGACGGCCACGCATCACGGTCATGGACGAGCTCGCTGGAGGAAAGCCTTCACGGCGGGGCTGCGACTATCTGTCGAGTCCGCACAGGAGGCAACATCCAAGCGGCGCTATGCAGCTTTGCGCGGCCAAACCGTGAAAATTGTCCAATCGCGCCCGCAGCGCGGATCAGAAACCGACGACCTCGGCGATCCACTCGACGACGGCTTTGTTGCCGAACAGCGCGGCCGTGAATTTGCCGCCTATGACCGGCCGGGCGAGGTAGGCACCGCCCGCCTCGACCGCCATCACCTCGGTCGCCCGGATGTCCCAGGCGTTGTTGTAGGGCTCCCAGAGAGCATCGACGGCGCCGCGCATCACCATCGTGTGCGCCGAGATGTCGCAATATCCACGAAGCTGCGGACACACTGCGCGCAGGCGGCGATAGCCCGCTTCGAGCCGCGTCTTCTGGAACCACTGCGCATCGGGCGCCGAGACCAGCGCCTCCGCCAGGGCGCCACCCTTCGAGACGCGGATGCGTTTGCCGCCGCGCCAGGCGCCAAGCCCGCGCCCGGCGACGTAGGTCTCGCGCTGCATCGGCAGATGGATCACGCCGAGGACCGCACGACGCGACTCCGCTTCTTCCAGCGCAACGATGGTGCCGAAGGTGGGGATGCCGCGAAGGAAGCTGGTGGTGCCGTCGATCGGATCGATCAGCCACCGATACGCGCTCGGCCGGTCGTCGCGTCCCCCCTCCTCGCCCTCGATGTCGAACAGACCGAAGCGCGGCGACGCCGAGAGGACCGCGCGGATCTCGCGTTCGGCCGCGACGTCATGCTTGGTGACGAAGGACCTGTCCGGCTTTACCCGGGCGCGGACGCTGCCCGAGTGGAATGCCCGTGCCAGCGACCGTGACGGCCTTTCGGCCGCCCGGATCGCCAGCGCGAGCGCGTCATCGATATCCGCCTTTCTCACTTGGTCGCGGTCGCGTACCAGACGCGGAAGCCGTTCTGCTTGATGTCCTTCAGCTGCTTGTTGGCGACGACGTTGCTGACCGACTGGGTGATGAAGGCGTGCGGGCCTTCGGCCATGTGCTTGAGCTGGATCTGCCGGTAGAGGTCGGCGCGCTTTGCCGCATCACGTTCCATCCGCGCCTGATCGGCAAGCGCGTTCAGCGCCGAATCCTGCCAGGCCGAAATCCACGAGGGATAGCCCACCAGGTTCGCTTCCTTGCGGTTGTCGGGATTGACCGCGAAGAGCGAGACCATGGCATCGGCGTCCGGATATCCGGCGGCCCAGCCGGTCAGAACGAGCTGGTAGTCTCGGGCACGGCTGCGGTTGATGGTGACGGCGCCGGCGCCGGCTTCGATCTCGATCTGAATGCCGGCCTTGGCAGCCTGGCCCTGGATATACTGGCTGAGCTCGAGCTGCGGGGAGTTCGAGGTGTGGATCATCTTGATCTTGAACCCGTTCGGGTGCCCTGCCTCCGCCAGCAGCTTCTTCGCTGCCTCGACGTCGGGCTTGAACGCCAGGCCCTCGGAACGCGACAGCGCGCCGAAGGCGCCGAGCGGGACCACGGCCTGGCGCGCGGTGCCGCGATCCTTCATCAGCGTCTTCTCCAGCTCCTCGTTGTTGATGAGGTGCTTGAAGGCCTGGCGGACCTTGACGTTGCCGAGGATCGGGTCCGAGGTGTTCATGGCCAGATACCAGAAGTGATGCAGCGGCGCCTGGAACCGATGCACGTCGGAATGCTTCAGCGCTCCTTCGAGATCCTGGGAATTGAGGATGCGGGCGATGTCGGCGTCGCCCTTCTCCAGCATCAGCCGCTGCGCGCCGGACTCCGGCACATGGCGGATGATGATGCGCCGGAGCTTCGGCTCTCCCCGCCAGTACCCGTCATTGCGCTCGAGGATCATCGTGTCGTTGGCGGCCCAGCTGCGCATCCTGTAGGCGCCGACGCAGGCAGTGTTGGTCTTGAGCCAGCCATTGGCGTGATCGCCCTTGTCGTTCTTCTTCGCCTCGACCGAGTCGAGGACCATGCCCATGCCGCCGGTGAGCAGCGCGGCGATGGCAAGGTCCGTCGGATAGGGCTTTGGCAGGCGCACGACCAGCGTACGGTCGTCGGTTGCCTCGACCATCTTGTCGAAGCCGTCCTGCGTATAGCCCCATTGGCGGAGCGTGCCGGCAGGGGCGAAGTTGATCGCCATGACGCGGCGGAGCGACCACTCGGCATCCTTGGCCGTCACCGGATTGCCCGAGGGATGCTTGACGCCGGCGCGGATCTTGAAGGTGATCGCGCTGCCGTCGGCCGAAGCCTGCCAGCTTTCGGCGATGCCGGGCACAAGCTTCGAGGGATCGGTGTAGTCCTGGAAGACGAGCGGATCGCAGATGTTGCTAAGGAACTCGAAGGCGTTGAACTCGGCGACCTGTCCCGGGTCCATGCCGATGACAGGGTCGAGCGCCCAGGCCATCACCAGCGTGTCGGACGGCGTGCGCGCATGGACCGCGAGCGGCGCGGCGATGAGGGCAGCCGCGGCGAGCCGGGCGGCTGAGCGTAGGAGCATGACCTCTCTCCGTTTCTGATCGGAAAGGAGAGTAGAGCACAGCCGCCCGGCGCACGCCAGATGCGACGTCAGCGTGCCGACAGCGCCTCCTTGCTGCCTTTCCGCCGATGCCGAGCGCGCCGATCGGAGAGCCACAGACCGAACGAAGCCAGCGGAATCCAGCCGACCCAGCGGAGGAACTGCATCGCCGCCTCCGGCCACGCCGTCGCCTCGAGATAGGCGACCGGGCGCCCGATCAGGGTGCCGATCACCTCGAAGGCAAGCAGCCAGAGAAAGAGGCACGGCAGCACGATCGTAAGCGGCCGGATCCGCGGGCCAATGCGGTGCTCGAACCATGGCGCCACCGAGATGGTGAAGATGAGCACCGTCAGCATCGCCTCAACCGCCGGACCATGCACCGTCAGGCCGCCGAGCAGCGGCTCCTCGAAGATCATCTTCGCAGCGGTCCAGGCCAGCACGCCGCCGGCCACCAGGATGATCGAGGGGAAGCGTCCAGCCAGCATCAGCACGAGGCGGCTGCCCCAGATGATGATCGGCACCGTGATCGCAAGGCCGAAAACGATCAGGAAGATGCTGTCGCGCGCCATCGCGCCGATCGCGAGCGCGTTGTCGACGCCCATCACCGTGTCGGCGATGACGATCGTGCGGACGGCGCTCGCGACCGGCGAGCCGGCGGCAAGAGCGATGGCATGGCCGCGATCGACCTCCTGCTCGGGCTGCAGCAGCTTGCGCGCGATCCAGATCAGCGCGACGCCGCCGATCAACATCAGGCCGGGGATCTTGAGCAGCCAGAAGACGCCAAGGGTCATGGCGGCGCGGACGGCGATGGCGCCGATCGTGCCCCACAGGATCACAATGTTCTGCTTGTTCTTCGGCACCTTGCGGGCGGCGAGCCCGATCACCAGGGCGTTATCGCCGGCAAGGACGAAATCGAGAAGAATGATGGCGAGAAGCGCCGAGAAGAACTCGGCGGATAGAATCTCCATGACACTGACTCCGAAGCATAGGGAACAGGTCGCGCCGCCGCCGGAGGACGGCGGCGGGCGACGGTTCAGGCAGCGACGGAAGTCAGCGGATCGGAATTTTCGCAGGACGCCGCGAGCGGACGGAAACCAGCGCGCGGGCGGGAACGGCCCCCTCGCGCACGATCAGCATGCCAAGGCCGGCAAGCGCCATAGCGGCGATCATGACCAGGATGAGGCGATAGCCGTAGATGAGAATCGACGAGACAACCTCGAGCCCGAGATCGAAGACGATGACCTCTGCCTCGATCGTCAGGAACATCGCGACGTCGAGCGCCTCGCCGACCGGACCGGCGAGCGCGATCAGGAAGATCGGCAGCAAGGGCCATGCCTCGGCTTGACTCACCCAGCCGCGAGCCGCCGCCCAGCCCCTTTTTAGGGTCTCCCGAAGGTCCATAAACTTCATATAGCGCGCGCCGGGGATCGGTCCAAGCGGAACCGGACAGCGCCCTATCCGCGCGCCGCCTGAATCGCCCGCCAGACCCGCTCCGGGGTCGCCGGCATGTCCATGCTCTTGACTCCGACCTGGCGGAGCGCGTCGACGACCGCATTCATCACGGCCGGCAGCGAGCCGGCACAGCCCGCCTCGCCGCAGCCCTTGGCGCCGAGCGCGTTGGTGGTCGCCGGCACCGGATGGCTGATGAAGCCGATGTCGCAGGTATCCGCTGCCCGCGGCAGCGCGTAGTCCATGTAGGAGCCGGTCAGGAACTGGCCGTCCGCATCGTACACCGTCCGCTCCAGCAGCGCCTGGCCGATGCCTTGGACGATGCCGCCATGGGTCTGGCCCGCGACCATCAGCGGATTGAGGATGGTGCCGAAATCGCTTACCGAGGAGTACTTGACCACCTGCACATGCCCGGTCTCCGGATCGATCTCGACCTCGCAGATGTGGCAGCCATTGGGGAAGGCCGACGGCGAGGTATCATGGACGAGGCTGACATCGAGGCTCTTCGGCACGTCACCAGGCAGCTTGATACCCGAGCGCAGCTTGTCGGCGAGCCCCATGATGCCGATCGATCGGTCGGTGCCGGCGATGACGAAGCGGCCCTGGCTGAACTCGATATCGGCCGCTGCGGCCTCCAGCACATGGGCCGCAACCTGCTTGCCCTTCTCGACGACCTTGTCACCCGCTTCGATGATCGCGCCGCCGCTGGCCATGGCCGAGCGCGAGCCGCCGGTGCCGCCGCCGCCGATGAGCTGGTCGGAGTCGTTCTGGTGCAGCTTAATCTTCTCGAAGGGGATGCCGAGCTTATCGACCAGCACCTGGGCGAAGGGCGACCAGTGGCCCTGGCCGTAGTCGAGCGTGCCGGTGACGATGGTCACATCGCCATTCGCCTCGAAGCGGAGCCCGCCCATCTCCTTGCCCTGGGGAGCGGTCACCTCGAGGTAGTTGCCGATGCCGATGCCGCGCAGCAGGCCGCGGGACTTGCTCCCGGCGCGGCGCTTGGCGAAGCCGTCCCAGTCGGCGGCCTTCGCCGCCTTGGCCAGGAGGTTCGAGAAGTCGCCGGAGTCGTACTCCATCGCCGACGGCGCCTTGTACGGGATCTGGTCCGGCCGGATGTGGTTGCGCTTCCTGAGCTCGACCTGGTCGATGCCCATCTCGGCCGCCGCCGCAGCGACCAGGCGCTCCATGAAGTAGTTGCCTTCCGGCCGCCCGGCGCCGCGATAGGCGTTGATCGGCACGGTGTTCGTCATGATGCACTTGGTCGAGACTTCGATCAGCGGCGTGCGATAGACGCCGATCGAGTTCTTGACGATGTTAATCGTCGACATCAGCGGGCCGGCGGTGTTTAGCACCGCGCCCATATTGGCATAGCCGGTGAAGCGGACCGCGAGGAAGCGCCCATCCTTGTCGAGCGCGAGCTCGCCCGTGAAATCGTGGTCACGGCCATGGCAGTCGGAGAGGAAGCTCTCCGAGCGGTCGTCGGTCCATTTGACCGGGCGGCCGAGCAGGCGTGCCGCATGTAGGATGCAGGCATATTCCGGATAGATGCCGGCCTTCATGCCGAAGGAGCCGCCGACATTGCCGGTGATGATGCGGACGTTCTCCGGCTTCTCGCCGAGCAGGTCGGCGAGCGAGTTCTTGAAGCCGAACACGCCCTGGCTGCCGACGTAGAAGGTCCAGCGGCCGCTTGCCTTGTCATAGGAGCCGACCGCCGAGCGCGGCTCCATGGCGCTGACGACGATGCGATTGCTGATCAGCGGAAGCTTGGTGACATGCGCGGCCTTGGCGAAGGCTTCCTTGACCTTGTCGGCCTCGCCATAGTGCCAGTCGAGCACGAGGTTGTCCGGCACGTCGTCGAAAAGCTGCGGCGCTCCGGGCTTGGCCGCCTCGCGTGCGTCGGTGACCGACAGCAGGTCCTCGATATCGACCTCGACCGCTTCCGCGGCGTCGCGCGCTTGCGCCTTGGTCTCGGCGACGACGAAGGCGACGGGGTCGCCGACATAGCGTACCTTGCCGGTGGCGAGCGAACGCCGCTCCGGCTTCTTCATCGGGCTGCCGTCGCGGTTGTTGTAGGCGATCGCGCATTTCAGCGCGCCGTAGCCTGCCGCATTCAGATCCTCGCCGGTCCAGGCGCCGAGCACGCCCGGCATCGCTTTCGCGGCGGCCAGATCGATCTTCTTGATCACGCCATGCGCGTGCCGGCTGCGCACGATCGCGCACCAAGCCTGGCTCGGCAGGTTGACGTCGTCGGTGTACTTGCCTTCGCCGCGAAGCAGCGTCGGGTCCTCCCGCCGCGGCACCGGCTGGCCGACACCGAACTTCGTCTGGCCCCACTGGATGGAGTCGTCCATTTCCGTTCTCTTGAAGTCGTGTCGGCGACGTCTAGTAGCCGAGCGCGCAGCCGTCCTTGCGGGGCTCGGAACCGCCGATCAGCACGCCGCGGTCATGATCGATCCAGATCGCCTGGCCGCCGCCCGGCGGCACCTCGGTGCGCACAACCTTGTGGCCGCGACGCTTGAGGTCCTCGGCAACGCCCTCGGGAATCGCCGGCTCGAGCCTGAGCTCGCCCTCATAGGCCCAGATGCGAGGCGCGGCCAACGCATCCTGCGGGTCCATGTCGAGGTCGAGCATGTTCGAGACCAGCGTCGAATGCCCGGTCGGCTGGAAATGACCGCCCATGACGCCGAAGGGCATCACCGCCTTGCCGTTCTTGGTCAGCATGCCGGGAATGATCGTGTGCAGCGGGCGCTTGCGCGGGCCGATGCAGTTCGGATGCCCTTCGATGACGCGGAAGCCCTGGCCGCGGTTCTGCAGCATGACGCCGGATTTGGGTGCGAGGATGCCGGAGCCGAAGCCGGCGAATAGCGAGTTGATGAAGGAGCAGGCGTTGCGGTCCTTGTCGACGACGCAGAGATAGGTGGTGTCCTTGTGCTCAAGGAAGTCGGTGGCGATCCAGGGCTGCACCGAGTCGAGCCGGATCTGCGAGCGAATGGAACCCGCCTCCTGGCTGGAGAGCAGCCGGTCGACCGGCACGTCGGCCATCGTCATGTCGGCGACATGCTGGTTGCGCAAGCGATAGGCGAACTTGGCCGCCTCGGCCATCAGGTGAATCCGGTCCGCCTGGCTGAACTTGGTCGAGCCGTAATCGTACCCGGCGAGCACGTTCAGCATGATCAGCGCGGTGATCCCCTGACCGTTCGGCGGAATCTCGTGCACGTCGTAGCCGCGATAGTTGGTCGAGATCGGCGTCACGTAGTCCGCACGCGACTCCTCGAAATCCTCCATGGTGTGGAGGCCGCCGAGGCTGCGCAGCTTGTCGACCATGTCCTTGGCGATGTCGCCCTTATAGAAAGCGTTGCGGCCGCCCTTGGCGATCCTCCTGAGCGTCTCCGCCAGCTCCGGCTGCGTGTGCTTATCGCCGATCGCCGGCGGCTTTCCGCCCGGCAGGAAGCGCTTCGCCGCATCCGGATCCTTCGACATCTTCGCCGTCATCTTGCCCCAGTCGCTACCGGTGCGCGGCGAGACGCGATAGCCGTTCTCGGCGGCGTCGATCGCCGGCGCCAGCAGTTCGGCCAGGTCCTTGGAGCCGTGATCGGCGTGCAGCTTGCACCAGCCGTCGATCGCGCCTGGCACCGTCACCGCATGGGGCGACTGCATGCGGATCGCATCGATGCCTTGAGACTTATACCAGTCATAGGTCGCGGCTTTCGGCGCCCGGCCGGAGCCGTTGAGGCCGATCGGCATCCCGGCCTTGGGCGCGTAGAGCACGAAGCAGTCGCCGCCGATCCCGGTCGCATGCGGCTCGATCACGCAGAGCATGGCGATCGCCGCAAGCGAGGCGTCGACCGCGTTGCCGCCGGAGCGGAGCACGTCGATCGCGGTCAGGGTCGCCAGCGGATGGGCCGTCGCGGCGACGCCGCCATCGGCATAGACGGCGGAACGGCCGGTATGAAAGTCGCGGACGCGCATGGGCCTATGGCCTTTCGGATCGGGGAGGTTCGGGATCGGACGGAGGCCGGGATGATAGGAGGGTCGCAGTCCGGCGACAACGCATGCCTCCTCCTCTCCAAAATGGATCGAACGACATGGATACAGCCCCCCGCGCCTCGTCCGTCAAAGACAGAAACCCATATAGTCGCGCTGCAACACACGGATTCTGCGTATATTCACGCAGAATGCGGAATTATATACGCTATCCGAAGCAGATACGGGTCAGGGTGCCGAAGACGCCCAGGTGGAGCGCGGCGAGCTCGTTGGCCATCCACCCGACGCGGGCACCCCAGACATTGGCGAGCACGGTGACGCTCAGCTTCTCGTCCGGCCAGCGGCAGTGCATCGCGTGGAACCCGCTGATCCGCCCGGGATGGCCCTGCACGCGGTTGCCGAACAACTGGCCGAAGCGCGTGCCGGGGATGCCGGCCGCGCGAGTGCGTCCGGAGGTCGGGAATACCCGCATGCGCCTCGCCATCCTGGTCGCCAGCCTCGGGATCCCAGGGTCCGTCGCATCGGCTCGATAAGGTCCTGCGTCGCCCTGGATCGATGAGCGCACGCACTCGGCCAGGGAGCGTGAGCAGCCGAAGCATCCACAAACGGGCACTGCGGTCTGGAGCAGGGTCGCCCCAGCATCTCGGAACTCAATATGCAGGCCGTGTCAGCCGTCCGAACCGGCTGCAGCCCACTCCGCGAATGCCAGGCGCAGCTGCTTTTCGGCCTCGATGATGGCGAAGAACACGACGCCGACGCCGACAACGAGAACCCCGTCGAAGAGCGAGACCGACTGGGTTCCGAACACCTGCTGCATGAAGGGGAGATAGGTGACGGCAAACTGAGCGGCCGTGACGGCGACCACGGATGTCCATACGGCCTTGGTGCCAAGAGCAGCTTTCCAGGTCAGCGAGGTTCCGTAGATGTTGCGGATGAAGAAGAGGTGGAAGATCTCGAGCACGACGAGCGTGTTGAGCGCCATGCTGCGCGCGAGCTCCGCCGTATATCCTCTGTCGATGGCATAGGCGTAGATGCCGAACACGCCGCCAAGGAACAGCACGGAGACGAAGACGATGTGCCAAACCAGGCTCGCATCGAGAAGCCCCTCCTTTCGGGGACGCGGCAGACGGCGCATGGTGTTGGCCTCCGTCGGCTCGAAGGCCAGCGCGATGCCGAGCGTGATGCCGGTAATCAGGTTGACCCAGAGGATCTGCACAGGGGTTACCGGCAGGGTCATTCCGAAAAGAAGCGCCAGGACTATCGTCATGGCCTCGCCCGCGTTCGTCGGCAGCGTCCAGCTGATCACCTTCTTGATGTTGTCATAGACCGTACGCCCCTCGCGCACCGCCGCCACGATCGACGCGAAATTATCATCCGCAAGCACCAGCTCGGATGCTTCCTTGGCCGCTTCGCTGCCTTTGCGCCCCATCGCGATGCCGGCGTCGGCCCGCTTCAGCGCCGGCGCATCGTTGACCCCGTCGCCGGTCATCGCAACCGTCAATCCGCGGGACTGAAGCGCCATGACCAGCCGAAGTTTGTGCTCGGGACTGGTGCGGGCGAATATGTCGGTCTCCATCACCGTGGCGGCCAGGGCCGCATCGTTCATCGCGTCCAGGTCGCTCCCTGTCAGGACCTGATCCGGGTTCTGCAGCCCGATCTGCCTGCCGATCGCGGCAGCCGTGCCGGCGTGGTCGCCCGTGATCATCTTCACACGAATGCCCGCGCCGCGGCATTCGGCCACGGCGGCAACGGCTTCCGGGCGCGGCGGATCGATCAAGCCCGCGAGGCCGATCAGCACGAGCGGCCCTTCGATGTCGGCAGTCTCCAGCACCGTTTGCGACGGCGGCAGGGGGCGCATCGCAAAAGCAAGGACGCGCTGCCCCCCGGCAGCGATGCCGTCGGCGATTCGGTGCCAATAAGCCTCATCCAGGGGCTCCATCTTGCCGGACCGGCTGCGCTGAGCGGAGCACATCGCAAGGATGCGCTCCGGTGCGCCTTTGACGTAGGCGAGCGCGTGCCCTTCATGGTCATGATGGAGAGTCGCCATGTAGCGGTGGCGTGAATCGAACGGAATGGCGTCCGTTCGAGACCACCCCGATGGCGCGGCAAGGCCATTGCGCCTGACCTTGCCGGCGAAAGCGAGCAAGGCCCCCTCCATCGGGTCGCCCTCACCCCCCCAGACGCCGTCGCGCGAATGCAATGCGGCGTCGTTGCAGAGGGCCGCAGCCCGCGCAAGCTCGGCGAGGACGTCAGCTTCGCGCGGATCGACCTCCGCGGTCCCCAGCCGTATGGCGCCCGACGGCGCGTAGCCGTCTCCATCCACGATGAGCATGTCGCAACCGATCACGATCGAGGCGACCATCATCTCGTTGCGGGTCAGGGTGCCGGTCTTGTCGGTGCAGATCACGGAAACCGAGCCGAGCGTCTCGATCGCAGGCAGACGGCGGACGACGGCATTGCGCTTCGCCATCGCCTGCACGCCGATCGCGAGAGTGATCGTCAGCACGGCAGGAAGACCCTCCGGGATCGCCGCCACCGAGAGGCCGACCACCGCCATGAACAGGTCGGCAAAGGGGCGATGCGCGACAAAGAAACCGAATACGAGAAGCGTCGCCGCGATCAGGAGGATCAGGAACGTCAACCAGCGAGCGAAGCCGTCCATCTGGCGGATCAGCGGCGTGGTCAGCGTCTCCACCTTCGACAGCAGGCCGCTGATCCGCCCGATCTCGGATGTCGCTCCGGTTGCAACCGCGATCCCGCGCCCCGCGCCCCCGGTCACGAGCGTGCCGCTGAAGGCCATGCAGGCGCGATCGCCGAGCGCGGCATCCTCCGTAACTGGCGCCGTCGCTTTCTCGACCGGGACCGACTCGCCGGTCAGAATCGACTCCTGGATGCGCAGCCCGTCCGCCTCGACGAGCCTGAGGTCGGCAGGAACCCGCTCTCCTGCTTCCAGGATCACGATGTCACCCGGAACGACCAGCGCGCTGTCCAGACCCCGCCGCCGGCCATCGCGCAGAACCGAGGTGCGGGGGGTCAGCATCTGGCGGATCGCATCCATCGCCTGTTCCGCCCGACCTTCCTGGACGAAGCCGATGACCGCGTTGGCGATCACGACTGCGAGGATGACCGCCGTGTCGACGAAGTGGCCGAGGCTCGCCGTAATAAGCGCGGAGCCGAGAAGCACATAGATCAGCACGTTGTGGAAATGCGCTAGGAAGCGGAGGACGGGGCTGCGCCGCGCAGCCTCGGGGAGGCGATTGGCGCCGAACCTGCCCAGGCGGCGCTCGGCCTCGGTCTGGCTCAACCCTTCCGCTGTCGTATCCAAGGCGACGAAGGCGGCATCCGCCGAAGCGGCGTGAAGCGTGGCTCGTGCGCTCGCGTCGCTCATCCGACACACTCCATCTTGAGCAACCTCGCTGGAAGCGTCACGCAGCCTGACGAACGCATGCGCCGACGACCGTCAGAATCGCGTTCGACCCGGTGTCCCCGACACGCGTCGCCGATCCGACCGCCATCGGCCGCTATCGGTGTTGTCGCAGGTGCACGAACCAGTAGACCCCGCCCACCATCAGGCTGCCGCCAATCAGGTTTCCGACGGTCGCGACCACGATGTTGTGCAGGGCGCCTCCGACGCTCAGCGCAGGAAACGCCGCCGCGCTCTGCCCGATCGCGGTCCAAAACTGCAGATCGGCCCAGGCCTTGATCGCGAGGCCGTAGGGCAGAAGGTAGAGGTTGGCGATCGAGTGCTCGAACCCGGCCGCGACGAAGGCAGCGATCGGCGGGACGATGACCAGGACCTTGTCGGTTATGCTTCGCGCGCCGAACGACATCCATACCGCGAGGCAGACCAGCACGTTGCACAGCACGGCCAGGAAGAACAGCTGAACCGTCGGCAGCGCCGCCTTCGTCTCGGCGATCGCAAGCGCGGTCTTGCCGACGGCACCGCCGCCGAACTCGTGCTGTCCGGCAAGGAACACCAGGGCGGCGGTGCCGAGGGCGCCGGCGACATTGCCGACATAGACCAGGGACCACGCGCGCAGCAGCGCACCGACGGTGATCCGCCGGCTGGCGCAGGCGACGATCATCAGGGAGTCGCCGGTGAACAGCTCGGCGCCGCCCACGATCACCAGGACGAGCCCGAGCGAGAAAACCAAGCCGGCAAGGAGGCGCGCGACACCCCAAGGCAGATCGCCGGCCCCGGTCAGGACCACGGTCATGAAAACCGCGCCGAGGGCGACGAAGGCACCGGCAAGCAGGCCCAGCACGACGAGCCCGATCGCATCCCGACCGGCCTTCGCTGCGCCCGCGGCCTCGCAGGCCAACGCCATCTCCGGCGGCATCGGCGCGTCGAGGCCGGGGACATCGATCGGCTTCTTGGGCGTTTCCGACATGGCAACATCCAAGCAGCGTTACGGCATGCTGAGCAAGACTCGTCGGGTGCGACAGGACGGCACGAGGGTTTGGCGCCGGGTGCCTGCCTACAGGTCAGGAGATCGTCGACGATAACAATTGTCGCGGCCGCGACTACCGGTTGGCTCGGTCGCTCCGGCGAAGACTACGCCGCCGCCTCGTGCCAGGTGCGGCCGTCGCGCTCGATCAGCGCCGTCGCCGCGGTCGGCCCCCAGCTTCCGGCGGTATAGGGCTTGGGCGCGTTGCTCCCCTCCTCCCAGGCGCGGATCGAGCCATCGAGCCAGGTCCAGGCCGCCTCGACCTCGTCTCGACGCATAAACAGCGTCGGGTTGCCGCGCACCACGTCGAGCAGCAGGCGCTCATAGGCCTCGGGAAAGCGCCCGCCGGCGAAGGCCTCGGCGAAGGAGAGGTCGAGCGGCACCGATTTGAGCCTCAGGCCGCCCGGGCCCGGCTCCTTGGTCATCAGATGCAGCGTGATGCCTTCGTCCGGCTGGAGACGGATCACGAGCCGGTTCGGCTCCAGCCCGCCGGCCGAACGCGGGAAGATGCTGTGCGGCACCTGTCGGAACTGGATCACGATCTCGGAGGTACGCGCCGCTAGCCGCTTGCCGGTGCGTAGATAGAAAGGCACGCCGGCCCAGCGCCAGTTGCCGATGCCCACTTTCAGCGCAACGAAAGTCTCGGTGCGGCTCGCCTTTCCCTCGCCGAGTTCCTCGAGGTAGCCGGGAACCGCCTTGCCGTCGGACGCGCCGCGGCGGTACTGGCCGCGGATGATGGCATGCTCGTCCTCGCCGATCGGCTCGAGCGCGCGCAGCACCTTGATCTTCTCGTCACGCACGGCATCCGCGTCGAAGGTGCGCGGCGGCTCGAGTGCGACCAGGCAGAGAAGCTGCAGCAGATGGTTCTGCACCATGTCGCGGAGCGCCCCGGCCGTGTCGTAGTAGTCGGCGCGGCCCTCGAGCCCGACGGTCTCGGCGACCGTGATCTGCACATGGTCGATCCAGGTGGCGCTCCACAAGGGCTCGAACAGCGAGTTGGCGAAGCGGAGCGCGATCAGGTTCTGCACCGTCTCCTTTCCGAGGTAATGGTCGATCCGGTAGGTCTGGCGCTCGGCGAAGACCTTGCCGATCTCGTCGTTGATCCGCTCGGCCGAGGCGAGATCGTGGCCGATCGGCTTCTCGACGACGACACGCGCTTCGGGCGCGGCGAGTCCCGCTTCTCCCAAACGGGCGCAGACCGGGCCGTAGAGCGCCGGCGCGGTCGCCAAGTAGAAGACCCGGACCTGGCCTGGAACCTCGTCGAGGCGGCTTTTCAGCCTGCTCCAGTCGGCGCCGCCGGCGGCATCGAGCGCGATGTGGTCGAGGCGTCCGAGGAAGCGGTCCCAGGATGTCTGATCGGTCTTGTGCTTGCCGACACGATTCTCGACCAGTCGGCGATAGCTCGCGGCATCCATCGCTTTCCGCGAGATCGAGAAGATCCGCGAGGTAGGCGGGACCTGACCGTCGCGGTCGCGGTGATAGAGCGCCGGCAGCAGCTTCCTTAGGGAAAGATCGCCAGTGCCGCCGAAGATAACGCAGTCGAAGGGATCGACAGGGACGGTCTTGGGCGACATCGACGGCATCCTCTCTCAGGCGTTCGACCCGAGAGAGGATGCCACAGATGCCTCAGCTCTCCATCCAGACCTTGTCGTAGCTCTCAGCCGGGCCGATGCCGGAGGTGATGACGTCGTGGACCTTCTTGTTGACGAAGTTGGGCCACGCCATCTCCAGGATCCAGGCGACCGGCACGTCCTCGACCAGGATCTTCTGGACCTCGGAATACGCCGCCTGCCTCTCGGCGTCGGTAATGCCCTTCGCCCCCTTCTCGAACAGCTCGTCCACCTTGGGATTGACGTATCCTCCGATATTGGTCGAAGGCACGCCGCGACGGATGTTGGTCGAGATATAGGCGCGCGCGACACCGAGCGCCGGGTCGGCGAACTGCGAGAGGAAGTTGAAGGTGAGCTCGTAGTCGTCCTCGGTCGTCCGCTTCCAGAAGCCGGCGACGTCGGTGCTTTCCAGCGTCAGGTCGATGCCGACATTCTTGAACGCCTGGCGCGTGTACTCGGCCAGCCGCTGCCACACCTCGCCATAGGGCAGCACGATGCACTTCATCTTCACACGCATGCCGTCGGCGCCCTTCTTGTGGCCGGCTGCCTCGAGCAGCGCCTCGGCTTTCCTCGGATCGAAGGGGTATTTGGGCACGTTGGCGTCGTAGAAACGCGTGGTCGAGGCGATCGGCCCGGTCGCGACCCGGCCCATGCCGAAGAACAGGTTCTTCAGGATGAACTCGCGGTCGATCGCGTGCAGGATCGCCTGGCGCACCCGCTTGTCGGCGAGCGGCCCGCGGCGGTTATTGATGTCGATCCACATGATCGGCGAGACGAACTCGTAGCCCTTGGTCGTCATCGAGAGATGCGGAAGGGCGGCAAGACGCTGCACCTCGAAGGGCTCCACGGCATCGAACTGCGAAGCATGCGCCTGGCCACTCTCGAGGGCGACCGCACGCAGCGCCGCATCCGGGATGATGCGGAAGCTGATGCCGTCGAGGTAAGGAAGCCCCGGCTTCCAGTAGTTCTCGTTGCGCACGAGCTCGATGTTGGAGCCCCGCTTCCACTCCTTGAACTTGAACGGGCCGGTGCCGATCGGCGTGTTGTTCGCCGGGTTGTTGCGAAAATCGGTGTTCTCGTAGACGTGCTTCGGCACCAGAGGGGCGCTCGACACCTCGAAGGCATGAAGGAAGGGGCCGAAGGGCTCCTTCAGCTTGTAGACGATGGTGTACGCATCGGGTGTCTCGACCGACGCGACGCGGCCGAAATTGGCGCGCGCGCGGCCATGGACTTCGGTGAGGAAGACCTGCGTGGAGAAGGCGACATCGGCCGAGGTGAAGGGCTTGCCGTCATGCCACTTCACATTCTCCTCGAGCTTGAAGGTGTAGGTGAGCCCGTCCGGCGAGATGGTCCATGACTTCGCCAGTGACGGCACCGGCTTCAGCTGGAAGTCGAAGGTCAGCAGGCTTTGGAAGATCTTGCCGCCGGCAACCTGGGTCGTGGTCCCCTGGTTGATCGGCAGCATCAGCATCGGCGGCTCAGGCTGCAGCACGATGTTCAGTATCCCGCCCCGCCTCGGCGTCGCCTGGCCGAAGGCCGCGAACGGCGCCGTCGTCAGCCCCGCCGCCAGAGGCAGCGCGGCCGTCCGCTTCAAGAACTCCCTGCGTTCCATGGCGTCCTCCCGTTGTTTGTGTAGATGCCTACAGCTATCACGGGACGGGAGTAAGGGCTGCCGGCGCGAAGGCGGCGGCGAAACGGCGGTTTCGGATCTGTTGCGGGCCGAAGGGGCCGGGGGCCCGGCAGCGACCGGCCTCGGACCATCGGCAAAGCCCGGGCGATCGCAACCGGCTGCGGGGCGCGGCCGGGCTATTCGCGCCGGGATTTGAGGAACCAGTAGAGGAAGACGATCAGGCCGAATCCGACGAGGGTGCCGGTGGGCACGTCCTGGGAGAACTGGATCGCGTTCAACGCGACCGAATGGACGAAGGAGCCGCTGGCATCGCCCAGGATGATGTGGGCGAGCAGGCAGAAGAGCACGGCCATGAGGGCCAGCTCGATCACCCGCCAGCCGATCCTGCTGATGGTCTCAAAGGACATCTGTCAGCACCCGGAGGCCGGGAAAAGGGGCGGGACTGAACGCTCCCGCCCCCTTGCCTCGATCAGGTCAGGGACCGCTTGGAGAACAGCCAGAGGATCACGCCGAGCGCGATCAGGCCGACCAGACCGTTGTTGCCGAGCTCCTTGACGAGCCCGATCATGTTGCCGACGACGCTGCCAAAGAACGGAAGCGAGCCGCCAACCAGAAGCGCCGCCACGATGGCGAGCGCCAGAAGCATCAGCCCGATTTCAGTCAGGCCGCCGATCCAACTTTTGATGCGTGCCAAGGCGTCCATTTGGATTTCCCCCATGTCATGGTGTCAGTGTTGACCGGAAAACCAAAAGCTACAGTTAGCTACATATCACGTTTTGTTAACAATGCCTAGCCCTGCTTACGAATGAGGCAGACGCCTGAGAAGGAGGCAGTCACTGGAAGGTTCAGCATCGAAAAGACGGAAAAGCCCACCAGTCCAAAGGGTTGGCGGGGGTCGTGTCCCGATGCGTGGTGCAGGAGCGTAGCTCCTGGGCAGCGTTGGCTGCTCGGTCAGGCTGCCACGTCTGCAGGCTGACGATAGGTCATCGCTGAGCGGAGCGATGGTTTCGAGGTCTTGGTCACCGTGATCGGGCGGCCGGTTCGTTCAGGCGGCGCGAGCGCATCGGCGGAATGCGGCGGTCGTACCTACGCGCCTTGCCGATGACGATCGCCTCCACCGCCGTTTTCGGGTTGTCGTAGGCGCCGCGAAAGGGAGTGTCAACGCCGGAGTAAAAATGCATCGGCTGGCCGGAGTAAAAATGCATCACGGCTGACGGCATGAAGGTCCCCCGCGGGGGGCCTTCATGCGCCCTGGTTTATTCCTCGGATGGACTGTCGGGTCGGTCGGTGGCTCGTTTGGCGCGCTGGCGGCGCCTGCTCTGCTTGAGCCGGTAGCTGTCGCCGTTCATCTCCAGGATGTGGACGTGGTGGGTCAGCCGGTCGAGCAGCGCGCCGGTCAGCCGCTCGGAGGCGAACACGCCGGTCCACTCGTCGAACGGCAGGTTGGAGGTGACAATGGTCGAGCCGCGCTCGTAGCGCTGGCTGAAGACCTCGAACAGCAGCTCGGCGCCGGTCTGCGACAGCGGCACGTAGCCGAGCTCGTCGATTACCAGGAGCTTGTAGCCGGCGAGCTGGCGCTGCAGCCTCAGCAGCCGCTTCTCGTCGCGGGCCTCGAGCAGCTCGTTGACCAGGGCAGC
>Ga0194131_10001619_pt1 | contig 38347 bp, 34 predicted proteins | sample TA2KigO120mmetaG_FD_148631 | JGI IMG/M metagenome (GOLD analysis project Ga0194131, IMG submission 148631) | Freshwater microbial communities from Lake Tanganyika, Tanzania - TA2015053 Kigoma Offshore 120m | ecosystem: Environmental > Aquatic > Freshwater > Lake | place: Tanzania: Lake...
GACCGCGATCGGATCGTGCAGGCGATCCTCAACATCGTGAACAACGCCTTCGAGGCGACGCCGCCCGAAGGCAGGGTCACGGTCACCGTCGAGCGCCAGCACGACGCGAGCGTCGTGAAGGGGACCATGGCGGCGAGATCGAGGTCCGCAGCTCACGAGAAGAGGGGACCGAGTTCGTGCTGCGCTTCCCCGATCAGGCGACGGTGTCCGACACGGGTCAGCCGCCGATCGGGTCCCCGATGGCGGCCGACGGCTTCGCGCGCCGGTAGGCCAGCCATGACCGGGAAATTCTTCAGCCCAACTGTCGGGCTTTCAACAGTTCCCCCCGTAAATTGTCGTTTGTCTGGTCGGGACGAAGTGGCTATTTCGGCCGGAATCCGCAATCTCCCTCGCAAATTCGAAGAATTGCCGGATGGGCTCGAATCTTGAATATCCGCATAAGACTTTAGCTGACAATAAGCTCATCCCTAGGATATTCTCGGACTCGCGAAAGGCACTTATGAGACGCGGCGCCGCTGGACAACACGGGTTTACACTGCTGGAGATCATCGTCGTGCTTGCAGTGCTGGGCGCCCTTGCGGCCATGCTCGGCCCGATTGCGTTCGGATACATCGAGCAGGGCAACGTCCGGCGCGCACAGGGCGACGCCCAGCGTCTGGCGGTGGCGATCAACAAGATGTATGTGGACACCGGCCGGTGGCCGTACCTGGCCGACGGAGACGGTGCGAACGGCTACACCTCCGGGACAGACGCGGCCCTCCTCACGAGCAACGCCGCCTGCGCGGCAGGGACCTGCACGGATGCGACGCTGCCTGCGGACGGCACCAGCGGCTCGGCCTGGGCCCTCGGGTCGAGCAAACTCGAAAACATCGCCAATCAGCTGATTACGAACACGCCGCTTGGCTCGACGGACGCGGACAAGGACTACAACATGAGCGGCCGTAAGGCATGGAGCGGCCCTTATGTCGAACAGCTGCCGACGACTGATCCGTGGCAGAACAGCTATCTCGTCAGCGTCCGCAATCTTGACCCGTCGGTAGCGTATTCCTCGCTGAAGTGGGTCATCGTGATCTCGGCGGGGCCCAATGGCACACTCGAGACGAGCCCCGAGCTGCTGATGACGTCGAACCCGGTGCCGGCCGGCGATGACATCGTCGGCCGCGTCAGGTAAGAGCCGCTCGATTACCGCTGCAGCAGGATGAACGTGCCCGTGGGCCACAGCCACACTGTGCCCATGAGCACCGCTGCGATCACCACCGTCGTAATCAGCACGAGACGCGGCAGGTGCGTTTCGGCCGGCGCGCCAGCCGCAGTGGCGCGCGGCTTCATGAATGCGGCAACGAAGAGGAGCAGCGTTCCCACGGCGAGCACGGCCAGCCCCCAATCCAGTTGAACCGGCGGCGGCGCCTCCGCGATCCCAACGGCGTTCGGCGGCCCCGCGATGACCAGCGACCGGGCGGAGCGCACCGTGGTGATGATGGTCGCCATCGCCGTCAGGCCGACCGGCAGCAGCCATGCCGCGTGATTGCGGAGCGAGAGAGCGAGCGCGATCAACCCGATCGCCAGCATGACCCCGTTTCCGCTACGTACGTAGGTAATCCCGCCCACTTCCGGCAGGCTGACAACGGGCGCGAACGCCCCGACAGCAAGGCAAAAAGCTCCCAGAACTCCGAGCGTCTGGCGTGGCTGCATCGATTCTCCCTCAGAGGTCTTGCGCTGAACGGCTGCGCCACGTAGGATGCCACTCCCGGCTCGTCGGGACAAGACAATCACGCCGCGTGTAGGACGGCCTCGTATTTCGAGGGCTCTTCGTTTTTGGTAGCTTTCCCGCGGCTCGGAGCGACCGCGAGGGAAGTCGCAAAATGCTGTTATTAAACGACTTATATGCCCATCACGCGTTGGCCCATGGCTTGCTCATGTGCCCGGCGAGCTTCCGGGAATCCCCCCCGGATAGAGTTTCAGGAGCGGATGGGCAATGACGAACGTGATGAAGAATCAGAAGGGTTTCACGCTGTTGGAGATCATCGTGGTGCTGGCCGTGCTCGGCGCCCTGGCCGCGATGTTGTCGCCCGTCGTGTTCCGGTACATCGACGACGCCAACCGGGCGCGCACGCAGGCTGACGCGCGGACGATCGCGACGGCGATCCAGCGCATGTATGCGGATACCGGCCGCTGGCCGTTCTATGCGGACGGCAACGGCCAGACGGCGTACCAGACCGGCGTTGACGCCGACTACCTGGTGAGCGGCACCTGCCTGTTGGCGACGGGCTCGACCGACACGCTCGGCGAGTGCGGCGTTACCGCGGCCATGATCGGCAGCGCTGCGGGATGGACCGCCGCGAACAAGGCTGATGGACTCACCCGGCAGCTTGTGACCAACGAAGGCGCCGCCGGAATCCAGTACAACGCGAGCTCGACCTTCCCGCGCGCCTGGAAGGGGCCGTACACCGACGCGATTCCGTCGGTTGACGCGTGGGGCAACCCGTACGTCGTGAACATTGGCGACGCGGCCGGTACGCAGGCAGTCTTCGTGGCGTCCGCGGGATCGAACGGAATCCTCGAGACATCCGCCGACACCACCTCGACGACGAACCTGACGCCCGGCGGCGACGACATCATCGCGCGCGTCAAGTAAGAGCGCTGCGCGCATGCGGATGTAGAGCAAGTTGCGTTATAGCAAGGCATCTAGGAGAACGATGATGAGGTTCATCAAGAAGGTCACCCAGCGCCTTCTGGACATGCGCACCGGCCGGTTCGGCAGGGAAGACGGTCTGATCAACACGACCGACCTGCTCGTGGCCACGGCAGCGACGGTGGTCCTCGCGGCGGGCGTTGGCGGCACGGTCCTGAGCACCCTGGACGAGTCGAAATACGGCAAGGCGCAGCCCGACGCGCAGGCCATCGGCCAGGCGATCATGACGTTCTACAAGGACACGGGAAAGTGGCCTGGTCAGAACGAGGACGCTGCGGATGAAGATAGCGTCACGCTCCTCGCCACGGGCAACATCGCAGATGAGTATCAGCTTCCCGCGGTCGCCAACGGCGGCCTCGAGTGGCCCGGCTTCACCGGTGCGACGGTCTGCGGCGCGAACAGCGGCCAGGGCTTCGTCAACGGTACGGTCGGCGCGGGCGAGTTCTACAACGGCACCGCGACGTTGCAGCTGGAGTCGGACGCCGCGTCGTTCCTCAATCTGAACGACTTCCTCGTGCGCCGTCCGCTGCCGGAAGCGGCGTATCCGAACTGGCAGGGGCCGTACGTGCAGGAGATCACCAACGACCCGTGGGACCGCTCCTGGATTGCCTACCTCGCGCCGCTGTATTGCGCGGAGGCGGTGAGCAACGGCGGCGGCGCGCCGATCAACAACGGCGCCGGCTACCTCGGGTTCGCGTGGCTGCTCTCGGGCGGCACGAACCGCACGATTACGACCGACGCGATCGACTCGAACCTCGATCCGTTCGGTGACGACACGGGCGTTCAGCTCGGCAAGCTGACGGTCCAGTAAGTCCCCAGCCCAATCCGCGGCGGGGCACCCGCACGGGTGCCCCGCTGATTTTGCCCGGGACATGCGGATCGTCGAGAATGACAGAGGCCAGCGCATGGACCGCCCCACGACACTCACCCGCAATGCTTCAGGATTCAGCCTCGTTGAAGTGGTCGTGGCGGTGGCGGCCGCGGTCATCCTGGCCGCGATCCTGACGCCGATGGCGTTCACGTGGATCGACGAGAGCCGGATCGCGCGGGCACACGCCGACGCGGCCACCGTCGCGGCCGCCATGGCGCGGTTCTTCCAGGACACCAAGAAGTGGCCCGGCCAGGTCGAGATTCTCGACAGCCCCGCCATTCGCTTCCTGACCGTGGGCGACGCCACGCCCGACTCGTTGCCGACGCTGGTCGGCACGATCGGGATCGGCGCGGCAACGTGCGTGGACGGGCTCGGCGGCGTGCAGCCAGGTGTCACCTCGTTTGCCTCCGCGACGCCGACGACCGTGAACACGCTGAATGTCACCGACCTGCTTCAAGTGCCGCCGCCGGCGGCCGATTACCCGAACTGGAAGGGCCCGTACCTGTCCAGCGAGGTCCAGAGCGACCCGTGGGGGAGTGTGTATCTCGTCAACGTGATTCCGCTGTTCTGCGGCGAAACGGTGACGCAGGCGGCGCCGGGCGGGTCGCTCGGGTTCGGCTGGATCATGTCCGCCGGCCCGAACCGGACGCTGCAGACCCCGTTCACCGCCGTGCGGGTTGCCGTGGACTCGGATGACGCAGGCGTCCCCCTCAGCAAACGGGTCGTCCAGGGCTCATAAAGTCCGTTAGAATCAACTTGAGATCTCAGATGCAACGTCTCCGGGCGGCGCGCGGCTTCACGATGATCGAGATGGCGCTCGTCCTGGGCGTCATCGCGGCGATTCTTGCCGCGCTGGCGCCGGCGGCGTTCACCTATATCCGCGACGCGCAGATCACGCAGGCGCAGAACGACGCCAACCAGATCGGCCGGGCGGTGCACACGTTCATGGAGCACACCGCGCTCCAGCCGTACAAGAACAACACCTCCAACCCGAAGGTGAGCGCCAGGCAGTCCGGCGATTTCGACTGTCTGTACGGACCGGGCAATGCCTTTTCGACCACCAACGACAGCACGGCCAGCGACTCGTGGACGAGCGCGGCGGGCGTGCAGTGCCAGTCCGGCAGCACGACCCGCGACACGCTGGAGAACCACCTGATTCTCAACACGCCGGGCGGCAGCGGCACGAAGGCGTACGTGACGACGGGCAAGATTGCGTGGCGGGGTCCGTACCTGCCCTCGATCTCACAGGATCCCTGGGGCAACGCGTTCCTCGTGAACATCGGCAAGGGCGACCCCGCCGCGACGACGAAGAAAGCGGTGTTTGTCATCTCCGCGGGGCCCGATGGCCTGCTCCAGACCAGCTCCGACGCCGCCCGCAGCGCCGTGGTCACCGCGAGCGGCGACGACATCATCGCGAGGATTCAGTGACCGCCGGGCGACGGCCGCTCCGGCGGCAGCACGGCTTTTCGTTCCTCGAGATGGTGGTCGCGCTCGCGGTTCTTGCGGCGATCGTCGCGTTCATGGCGCCCACGCTGCTGACGTCGCTGAGCGCGTCGCGTGAGGACGCGACGCTCGCCGAGATGGCGCAGATCTACCAGGCGATCCTCGGTGATCAGCGCGAGAACTTCGCCTACGCGGGCGACGTCGGCGATTACCCGTCCAGCCTGGACAAGCTGGTGAGCGACACGGCCACCGGATGGCGCGGCCCGTATCTGGGCAACGTCAACCGCGTCAACAGCATGCTGACGGACGGGTACGGGCAGCCCTACGAGTACTACCTCCTCACGGGCGTGTCCGGTTCCGATCGGCTGGCGATCATCAGCCGGGGTGCGGACGGGCTCTCGACGAACACGGCCATGAATCCGAATGTCGCCGCGAACTTCACGGGCGTGGCGCCGACTGACTCCGCCTATTTCGAGGGCACGAACAACGCCGACAACATCGTCTACCCGACGCCGAGCTCGACGAACACGAACGCGCTCAACGTGAACATCACCGGTACGCTGGCGCTCAACATCCAGAACTTCGACTCGAACAGCCTGGTGAACGCGTTCGTCCCGGCGTGTCCGAATCTCTATCGGGTGACCGTCACCTCGCAGGCGCGCGGCACGGCCGTCGTCAGCAGCCTCGGGTACGCTCCCGGCTTTCAGGTCGACCTGCCGCAGGGGGTCTATCAGGTGCTCATCACGGCGCAGAACCTCACGGCCGCGCCGTTCAACGAGAGGCTGACCGTCATTCCCGGGCAGACGCTGACGCGTTCGCCCAACATCACCGGCCTCGACTCGAGCGGCACGGACAGTTTCGTCTTGACCGTTGTCAACAAGCAGCCGACCGAGTCGCTTCGCGTGTATCAGTTCGCCACGCAGCTCACGGCGCAGACCGGCAACACCGTGATTGCCGCCGGTGGGACGTCCACGTTCTCCGTGCGCGCGTGCGCGCAGGTGTTCATCAAGTCGGGCACGACGACGGCCATCCGCGATCAGGTGGTGATGCCGTGGAGCGCGGTGACGAAGAACGTCGGCGGGTCCGCCGCGACGCTGGCCGTCACGAACAACCGCGCCGACACGATCCGCCTCTACAACAGCGACATCTTCTTCGGCGAGGTCCGGAAGGGCAAGAGCCAGACGTTCACCGTCGGGCTCCTGGCCGGCGACGTTGTCCAGTCGCGCACCACGACTGGAACCGTGCTGACCACGCTGACGCTCAACACGGGCGCCAATACCCTCACTCAGAACTAGGCCGGTGCTCAACGTGGCCCACACCCCGGAGCGGCGCGGCCAGGGCGGATTCGCCCTCTTCGGCCTGCTCGCGCTGCTGGCCATCGTCGCCATGGGCCTGAGCGTCATGGTCGTCTTCGCGAACCGCGTGCTCGACGAGGATCGCGTGGACGTGGTCACCGACGAGCTCCAGGAGATCTACCGGGCGGTCGTCGGCGATCAGCGCGACACCTTCGGCTACATCGGCGAAGTCGGCACGTATCCCGCGAGTCTCATTGATTTGACCGTCAACCCCGGCAATGCCGGCTGGCGTGGGCCGTACCTCCGCGACCCGCGCGTCGGCAACAACATGCTGCTGGATCCGTGGGGCCAGCCGTACGAGTACTGGGTCATTGACGGGGTGTCCGGGTCAGACCGCCTGGCCATCATCAGCAGGGGACCAGATGGCCAGTCGACCAATACGGCCGCCGATCCCAACATCCGCACGTCCTTCACCGGGACGACGCCGGTCGACGCCGCCTATTTCTCGACCGCCGCGAACGCCGACAACGTCGTGTTCCCGCGGCCGGACGCGAGCCTGGCGGACACGCTGAACGTCAACACGGACAGCATCCTCAACATCACGCTCAACAACTTCGACTCGAACAGCGTCGTCAACGCGTTCGTGCCGGCGTGCCCGAACCTGTTCCGCATCACCGTGCAGAACACCGATCGCGGCTCCAACGAGGTGAACAACATCGGCTACGCGCCGGGATTCCAGGTGACGCTCCCGCAGGGGACCTACCGCGTGTTCATCACGTCCTCGCTGCTGCCAACGGCCGTTGTCAACGATCGCATTGTCGTCTTTCCTGTCGTGCCGGTGTTCCGGACTTACAACACGACCGGACTCGACAGCAGCGGCACCGACCTGTACAACCTGCAGTTGACCAACTCGTATCCGCTCGACAGCGTGAGCATCTACGAGTTCGACACCTCGAAGGCACCGTGGCATCGGGCGGCATGGCCACGTTCGCGATCAAGGCGTGCTCGACGGTGAACGTCAAGATCAGCGGCACGACGGTCGAGTCGTTCACGATGCCGTATGGCGCGACCTTCTCGAAGATCGTCGGCGCCACAGCGGCATCCATCACGGTGAACAACAACCTGAGCGTGACCGTGAACGTCTACAACGACGGGCTGTTCATCGGCGACATCAAGAAGAACAAGAGCGACACCTTCTCGACCGGACTCGTCGCCGGCAACGTCATCACGGTCCGCCGCGCCGACACGAACGCGCTCGTGAGAACAGTGACGCTGGTCGCCGGGAACCAGTCTACGAGCGTTCCCTAAGGCGCCACTGACGACGGCTTCAAGAAGACGACTCAGTGTCTGACCTTGCTCGATCCGCTCGCCCGCCTCGTGTTCGCGTTGGACCGCGGCCGACGCCGTGCGCCTGAAGGACAAGGCCGACGCCGAGCTGCTGCGCCCGCGATTCGGGCTGAAGGACGAGCCGTGACGCCAGTACGTCGCTTCCGATCGGTGGGGGACATGGAGCAGCCCGTGTGGCGCCAGCCAGGCGATCCGCAGCTCTATCGCGCCATCGCCCGCATCTGGGCGTTCGGCCGCCGCAGCGTGCCGCGGCGCTTTCCGCCCGGTGTGCACCGCGATCGATCGATCGCGGACCTGGACCGGCAGGTGGACGTGTGGGCGGCCGAGGACTTCCAACGATCGAGGCGCCCGAACGGCTGAGGGGGCCCCCGCCGCCTCGTTCCGCGAGGCTTCAGTGCCGGACCTTGCGGGCGAGCTCGAAGAGCACCGGCGCCTGCAGGTCGAGCCGCGCGACGGCGTTGGCGTCGAGCCGCAGCTTCTGGAAGACGGGATCGGTGAGCGGATCGAAGTCGTCCATCAGGCACGCGAACCCGTAGCGGTGCGCCAGCCGGTTGGCCGCGTAGTTGACGGCCGCCGCCTGCGGGCGATCCACGGCCTGCTCCGGCGCGTGATGGAACACCACGGCATCGTGGAGCCGCGCGGGCAGGCCCCACTGGCGCAGCAGGTAGCCGCCGAGCTCCGCGTGCTGCTCGCCCATGACCTCGACGAGGTCCTCCTCAGCGGGCGGGACCACCCCATAGCGCTCCGCCTGGCGCGCGAGCTTGATCACGAGCAGCTTGCCCACGTCGTGCAGCAGCCCGTAGAGGAACGCCTCCGGCGGATGCTCGCCCGCGTTCTCCGCGATGAGCCACGCCAGGTACGCCGTGCCGACGCTGTGGTCGATGTAGTCGCGGCCGCGCCGGCCGTAGATCTGCGGGTCCGTCGCCAGCGCGCTGAGGCACGTGGACGTCATCACCGTGCGCACCAGCCCCGTGCCGAGCCGCACGACCGCCTCGTTGATCGAAGCGATCTCCTTCGACGAGGCGCTGAACGCCGAGTTCGCGAGCTGGATGACGCGCGTCGCCAGGACCGGGTCCCTGGAGATGATCGCCACGATGGGGGCGACCGCCACCTCGGGGTCGAGCGCCAGGCTGACGATCTCCTGCGCCGAGGCCGGCAGCATCGGGATGGCGGTATCGGTGCCGTCCTTCCAGGCGCCTGAGCGCATCCAGTCGGTCCAGGCCGTACGAGCGGGAGCTGCGGTTGACGCGGGCGCCATTTGCCTTCCTAATCGGCACGTGCCGCAGGACCTTGAAGGCGGGCGAGGCACCTGTCCGCCGAAGCCTCGGCGAAGGCGGATGCCTCGCCCCTACCTGGAAACGGGGTTTCTCGAGCCGGCGGCGTGCGCGCGCGTGCGGGCCGCGATGGACCGCGGTGCGCTCGAGCCGGCCGAAATCCTGCGCGGCGGCACCGCCCTCGACGTGCGGGTCCGGCGTGCCGCGCACGTGGACGTGGACGCCCCGACGCTGGCGTTCGTCGAATCGCGGCTGGACGCCCGCCTGGCGCGCCTGGCCGCCTGGTTCCGCCACCCGCTCGTCGCCCGCGAAGGCGCGGGCTTTCTCCGCTACGGCCCGGGCGGCTTTTACCGCCCTCATCGCGACCGGGCCTTCGAGCCGTCCTGGCCCGAGGCCGCGCGGCGGCGGATCGCGATCGTCGTGTTCGTGACTGCCTGCAGCGGCGGCGCCCTGCGGCTGCTGCACGAGGACGACGAGCGCGGCGACGTCGAGGTCCGGCCGGTCGAAGGGTCGCTGGTCGCCTTCGCCGCCGACACGCTGCACGAGGTCGCGCCCGTCGAGTCGGGCACCCGCGACGTCGTCGTGGACTGGTTTTATTGATCGGCGGGTCCGCCTTCGGCGGGACCCGCCCTACGTACGTAGGCCGGGTTCCGCCGGTGATTACTGTGCGGACCCGGCGTGTCCGAGGGCGTGCGTGATGTCGCGCTCGGTGATGAGGTCGCCGTCGCACATCATGCAGGCGTGTTCGATGACGTTGCGCAGCTCGCGCACGTTGCCCGGCCAGTCGCGCCTGCGCAGCAGGTTTTCGGCGGGCACCGTGAGGCCGGCCACCGACTTGCCGAGCCGGCCCGCGCACTCGCGGCTGAACGCGTTCGCCAGGTAGGAGATGTCTTCCTTGCGCTCGCGCAGCGGCGGCACGTGCAGCTCCACCGTGCTGAGCCGGTAGTACAGCTCGCGCCGGAAGCGGCCGGCCATCATCTCGGTGCGCAGATCCCGCTTGGTCGCGGCGACGATCGCCACGTTCACGAACCGGGTGTCCAGCGATCCCATCCGCTGCACCTGGCCCTTCTCGAGGAAGCGCAGCAGCCGTCCCTGGACGGCGAGCGGCAGCTCGGCGATCTCGTCGATGAAGACGACCCCCTCGTGTGCCCGCTCGAAGGCGCCGGCGCGGTCCTCGGTTGCGCCCTGGAACGCGCCATGGACGTGGCCGAAGAGGTCGCTCTCCGCCATCAGCTCGGTCACGCCCGCGCAGCTGAACGCCAGGCACTGCCTGTCCGCGCGGCGCCCGAGCTGGTGCAGGGCCGCCGCGACCATGTCCTTGCCCGTGCCGCTCTCGCCGGTGATGAGCGCGGTCTTCACGTGCGGCGCCAGCCGCCGCACCATCGCGAAGAGCTCCTGCATCGGCGCGCTGCGGCCGACCATGCCGCACAGATTGAACTCGCTGGCGAGCTCGTTCTCGAGGGCGAGCGCGCTCTTGCGCCTGTCGATCCCCTGCCGCACCTCGGAGAGCAGCGCCTGCAGCGTCTGCATCTTGAACGGCTTCTGCAGGTAGTCGCGCGCGCCCAGCTTGATGGCTTCCACCGCGTCGGTGATGCGCCCGGAGGCGCCGCTCATCAGCACCACCTGGCAGTGCGGATCCTTGCCGCGAATCGCGCGGATCACCTGGAGGCCGTCCACGTGCGGCATGCAGAGATCGACGAGCGCCATGTCGGCCGACTGTGTCTCGAGGAAGTTCAGCGCCTGCAGTCCGTCTTCGCACGTCACCACGCGGAATCCGGATCCGTTGCCGCACCGCGTCAGGTATTCGCGAATGGGCGGCTCGTCGTCGACGACCAGGAGAAGAGGGTCCATGCGGTGAATCGTCTTGGTCCGGCTGAAGCCGGACACTACGCTCGTTGAAGTACATCGGCGAACGTGCGCGGCGCGCTATCGGCGTCTGTCCTACGGGAGCCAGTTGATGATGATCCCGGCGGACGGCTCCTGCGTGCGCGCGGTGGGAATGATGGCCAGCAGGCGGTCGGTGTGGTTCGCGAGCGCGTAATCGCGGACATCAGCGACATCGCCCACCTGTGCGGCGGGCCGCGCGTCGAGGCCCGCGCGCATCACGCGGCCGTCGCGCAGGAAGAAGATCGTGCGTCCGTCGCGCGACCACTGCGGACGCGTGCCGCCGCCGAAGGAGACGCGCACGCGGCTGCCGTCGGGCGGCGACGGCTCCACGTAGATGTCGGGGCGGCCCGATTCGTCGGAGACGTAGACGATGCGGCGGCGGTCGGGCGACCAGCGCGCATCGTAGGTGCTGAAGCCGCGGCGCGTGGCCGGCTGCGGCACGCCGCGCGCCGTGTCGAGCGCGAAGACCTCGAGGCCCGTGGCCCCTGGCACGTGGAAGAGCACCATCGTGCCGCGCCAGTCCGACGGCGTTTCGTCCCGCTCGGAGCGGTAGAGGGCCGCGGCCGGCGTGTCGGGTGCGTGGACCTGCCGCACGAACAGGTTCGGCTGGCCATCCTGAAACGAGCGAAACAGCACGCGGTCGCCGCGCGGCGACCAGACCGGATCCGTGTCGGCCGCGAGCGCGAGCGTGAGCTGCTCGCGCGGTCCGCCGGTGAGCGGCAGCACGAAGATGTCCAGCGTGCGGAGCAGCGGGTCGAGCAGCGTGACCGCGGCGCGGCGATCGTCGGGCGCCAGCCGCACCTGCCAGTAGTCGGCGGGATCGCCAGCCGTTCCCGTGCGCGCGCCCGAGAAGTCGAACCACGCGAGCTCGCGGGCGCGCGGCGCGGAGGACGCCCAGGCCACGACCTGCGGCGACGCCGCGTAGAACGCCTTGCCGGTGGACGAGACGCCGATGTCGAACGCCAGCGGCGTGGAGCGCGCGTCGAGCGCGCCGCGTTCCGCGTTGAAGCGCTGCACGAGCAGCGTGCCGTCGCGGACGTGCACGAGCACGCCGTTGAGCAGGGAGGCGTGGCCGGAGGTCAGCGTGAGGTCGCGCTCCATGCCGCCCGCGAGGAGGCGCGCGATCTTGCGCCCCTCGCCGAGCGTGGCGACGTAGGTGAAGCCGTCCCCGTCGGTGGCGGCGGGGAACCCGTGGCCCTCGTCTTCCGCGCGCAGCTGTGTGGCGTCGGTCACCACGCTGTTCGCGAGGCGGCGTACCGGCCCGCGGGCGTCCGGCACGAACAGGATCGAGCCGTCGGGCAGCCAGGCGGCGCCCGCGGGCGCGGGCGCATCCGCGAGCTCGCGCACGGCGCGCTCGTCACGTGAAAGGCCGTCAATCGACACCTGCTTGAGTTTCCCGCCCGCGAAGAACGCCACCACGCCGCCTGTCGCCTTCCACGCCGGCATGGCCGCGCCTTCGGTGCCGGGCAGCGGCTCCGCGCGATCGGTGCCCAGGCGGCGGCGCCACAACTGCGGCACGCCGTTGGTCGTGGCGACGAACGCAATCTGTCGTCCGTCGGCCGAGATCGCCGCATCGAGCAGATCGTCGCCGGCGCCCAGCTCGGCGCCGAGCGGCGCGAGCAGTGACAGGCGAATCGGCGGCGGCGGAGCGGGCGGCACCTCGCGGACGTGCCGCAGCGCCGGCGGCACCGCGAGCGCCAGCAGCAGCACGCTCGCCACGAGCGCGAGGCGCAGCATCATCTGCGGAGGGTGACCACGGTTTCGACGTGCTCGGTGTGCGGAAACATGTCCACGGGCTGCAGCGAGCCAATCGTGTACCCGCGGGCGGCGATGGCGGCGAGGTCGCGCGCCAGCGCGTCCGGGCTGCACGAAATGTAGATCGCGTTCGGCGGCCGCAGGCGCCCGAATATACGGTCGATGACCTGCGGCGTGCACCCCTCGCGCGGCGGGTCGAGGATGACGACGTCGGGCGCCGGCGCGCCGCGGCCGGGCCGCCACTTCTCGACCGGCGACGCGATGAACGTGCACCGCGCGGCCGGAATCCTGTTGAGGCGTACGCTCGCCTCGCCGTCGCCGACGGCCTGACGGTGCTCTTCGACCGCGGTGACGGTATGTCCGGCGCGCGCGAGGGGCAGCGCAAACAACCCCGCGCCCGCATAGAGATCGAGGATCGAGAAACCGGAGCGACCGGAGGGAACGGTTTCACACGGAGACACGGGGGAACGGAGATGTTCTCTTGAAGAGGAATTCTCCGTGACTCTGTGTCTCCGTGTTGAACCGTCGCCTCCGATTCCTCCGTTCTCTCCCACCGCGTCGAGCACCAGCCTCACCAGGATCTCCGCCGCGGCGATGTTCGTCTGGAAGAACGCGGTCGGCGAGATGAGGAACGAGATGCCCGCGACCTCCTCGCGCATCCGTTCGGGTCCGGTGATGCGGCGCGTCTCGGGGCCGAAGACGAAGCCGTCGCGCTTCGGGTGGACGTTGACGTGAAACGAGGTCGGTTGCGCGTCAGCAACAGCCTCACGCGAGGCGGCCCGGACGCGCGTGTCGCTGTCGCGCGTGACGACGAGCGTCGCCATCGTTTCACCGGTGGTCGCGCCGACGCGTATAGCGATGCCCTGCACCGGCGACGCGTGTCCTCGCGGCAGGGGCGACGCATGCGTCGCCCGCAAGGCATCGCGGAAGGCGAACGCCACCTCGTTGCCGCGCGGATCGTGAACGGGGCACTCCCGCACGGGAACCACCCGCCGCGACCCGCGCGCGTAGTGCCCCATCGCTCCGCCGCCGAACACGAAGTGCACCCTGTGCCGGTACCCCCACGGATGGTCCAGCGGGGTGGAGGGCAGCATCGGCTTCGCCGCGGGCGCGGCCGGCACCGCCGCGCGCACCATCCGATCGACGAGCTCGGTCTTGAGCCGGAGCTGCTCGGGATACGCGATGTGCTGCCACGTGCAGCCGCCGCACTCGCCGAAGTGCTGACAGCGCGCGATCGCTATTTCACACCCAGCAGCTCGACGTCGAAGACGAGCGTGGCATTCGGCGGGATGACGCCGCCCGCCCCGCGCGCGCCGTACCCGAGCTGCGGCGGAATGGTCAGCGTGCGCTGCCCGCCGACTTTCATGCCGGCGACGCCCTGGTCCCAGCCCGGGATGACCTCGCCCGCGCCGAGGCGGAAGGAGAACGGCTCGTTCCGGTCGCGCGAGCTGTCGAACGTGGTGCCCTTCCTGTCCGTCGCCCCCTCGTTGTACAGCCAGCCCGTGTAGTGCACCGTGACCACGCGTCCCGACGTGGCCTCCGTGCCCTCGCCGGCGCGCACGTCGGTCTTCATCAGTTCCGTCACGCTGCTGCTCCCTTCTCCGCCGCCGCACGCCGCGCAGGCCGCAACGACCAGCACCACCATCGCGCTTCGCATCATGGGGCCAATTATAGGTGGTAGATGGTAGGTGGTAGGTGGTAGGTGGTAGGGAGTAGGGGTTAGGGGGTAGCTTGTAGGCGGAGGCAGTCATGCGACGTGGCGTTGCGTTCGTGCTCGGTTTCATCACGGTGGCGGTGATTGTCTCGTTCGTCGCCATGGTGGCCATGTTCTTCGTCGTCTCGCGCGGGCCCTCGGTGCCCGATCGCGCGACGCTGGTCGTCCGCCCCGGCGGCGAGCTCGTCGAGCAGGCGCCCGACGACGTGTTCGGCCAGGTGCTGGCGCGCGACACGGTGACCGTGCGCGCCCTGGTGAACAGCCTGCGGCGCGCGGCACGCGACGAGCGCATCACCAGCGTCCTCCTGCTGCCGACGACGCTGCAGTCGCCGTTCTGGGCCAAGGTCCAGGACGTGCGCGACGCGGTGCTCGAGTTCCGCCGCTCGGGCAAGCAGGTGATTGCGTTCCTCGAGTACGGCGGCGACCGGGAGTACTACCTCGCCAGCGCCGCCGACCGGGTGTTTCTGCTGCCGACCAGCCCACTCGACCTCACGGGCGTCGCCTCCTACGAAGTCTTCCTCCGCGGCGCCCTCGACAAGATCGGCGCCGTGCCCGACTTCGTCCGCGTCGGGGACTACAAGACGGCCGTCAACACCTTCACCGAGAGCGGCTTCACGCCCGCGCACCGCGAGATGACCGAGTCGCTCAACCGCGACATGTACGACCAGCTCGTGCGGGCAATCGCCGAGTCCCGCCGCATGACGGAGGCCGAGGTCCGTACGCTCATCGATCAGGGGCCGTTCACGCCGCGCGCGGCGCTGCAGGCCGGCCTCGTGGACGACCTCGCCTACTTCGACCAGCTCGACGACCGCGTGCCGGAGCTGCGCGGCGACGACGACGACCCCCGGCGCCTCGAAGGCGCCGACTACGCGCGCGGCGGCGGGTTCGGCGGCGGCCGGAACCGCGTCGCGGTGCTCCTCGCCTCCGGCGTGATCGCGTCCGGCCGCAGCGCCTTCGACACCGTCAACGGCAACATCGTCGGCTCCGACACGATGGTCGAGCAGATCCGGCGCGTGCGCGACGACGAGTCCGTCCGCGCCGTCGTGCTGCGCGTGGACAGCCCGGGCGGATCGTCGGTGGCCTCGGACGTGATCTGGCGCGAGCTGGCGATCACGCGCGATCAGAATCCCTCGCGGCCGCTGGTGGCGTCGATGTCCGACCTCGCCGCGTCGGGCGGCTACTACATCGCGATGGCGGCGCCGACGATCGTGGCGCAGCCGGCGACGCTCACCGGATCCATTGGCATCTTCGGCGGCAAGATCGCCCTCGGCGGGACGGCGGGGAAGCTGGGCGTGACGACCGGGACGGTGGCCGCCGGCCGCAGCGCCGCGATGATGTCGCCCTTCGACACCTTCACGCCCGACCAGCGCGCGAAGCTGCAGAACTACATGAACGGCTTCTACGACCATTTCGTCGCCACGGTCGCGGAGTCGCGCGGCAAGACGCCCGCGGAGATTCACGCCGTGGCCCAGGGACGCGTCTGGACCGGACGTCAGGCGCGCGAGCACGGGCTCGTGGACGCGCTCGGCGGCCTGGATGCCGCGATCACCCTGGCGAAGGAGCGCGCGGGCATCCCGGCCGACGAGGACGTGGACGTCGTCTTCTATCCGCCGCGGCGCACGCTGTTCGAGGCGCTGCGGGAGCAGTTCGGGTCCGCAGGCGTACGGGCGATGCATGCATCGCCCCTACGCGCGCTGGTTGGGGATGTGGATGCGCGGGCGCTGGCGGCGCTCACGGCACCCGCCCGGCTGTTCCGTCGCGGGGAACCGCTCGCGCTGATGCCGTTCGCGTTTGTTCGTTAGCCGGCAGCCGGCAGCCGGCAGCCGGCAGTAGCTGGCAGTAACCAAGCCGGCAGAAAAAGTTTTGCTGCCTGCTTCCTACTGCCGGCACTGCCTGCTGCCTGCTGCCAGCTACGTGGCGGGGACGAGCGTCCGCCGCACGACGTCGTTGTTGACTTCGATGCGCATGCGGCCCTTGGCCTTGGTCATGTAGGCGCTGAAGAAGCGGCCGCGGCGCTCGTTGAGCAGCTCGGCGCGGAACGCCTCGCGCCCCTGCCGCAGCTCCTCGGGCGTCACCGGATCGCGCTCGACGACGCGCACGATGACGGTCGCGTCGCTCGTCGTGATCGGCTCGCTGACGGTCCCTGGCGCCAGCGTAAAGGCGACCCTGTCCACCTCGGGGCTCACGCCGACATCCGGCAGCGGCGACTCGCGGGCGATGAGCTCGGTGTCCTTGGCTTCGAGCCCCTGCGCCTTGGCGGCGGCGGCGAAGTTCGGCGCCGACCGGAGCGAGGTGGCGATCTCGTTGGCGCGCTGGCGGCTCAGCTCGGTGGCGCGCGCGCGGATCACGTCCTCACGCACGCGCTCCTTCACCTCGTCGAGCTGCGGCACGTACGGATCGCGCGTGCCGGTCACGGCGATGAACACCGGGCCGCGCGGCGACGTGATCGGGTCGCTCACCGCGCCGTCGGCAAGCTGGAACGCCGCGCTGGCCACCTGCGGCGCCACGCCAAGCCCCGGAACGGGATCGTCGCGCTGGAAGAACGCCGACTCGGTCACGGGGAAGCCGGTGTCGCGCGCCACGGTATCGAGGTCCGCGGGATCGTCGATCCTGCCGGCGAGCTCCGCCGCGCGCGTGGCAATCTGCTGGTCCGTCCGTTCCCACTTCAACTGGTCCTCGAGCTGCGGCCGCACCTCCTCGATGCTGCGTGTCACCGCGGCGCGCTTGTCCACGACCGTGATGATGTGGAAGCCGTACTGCGAGCGGACGAGATCGCTGATCGTGCCCGGCTCCAGCGCGAACGCCGCGTTCTCGAACTCCGGCACCATGCGCCCGCGGCCGAAGTAGTCCAGGTCGCCGCCGTTCGCCTTCGAGCCTTCGTCCTCGGAATGCTGCGTGGCGAGCGCGGCGAAATCCGCCCCGGCCTTCGCCTTGGCGAGCACGTCTTCGGCCTGCTTGCGCACCGCGGCTTCATCCTTGCCGGCGAGGTTGAAGAGGATGTGGCTGGCGCGGATCTGTTCCGGCGTCTGGTACTGGTTGAGGTTGTTGTTGTAGGCGCGCTGCACGTCTCCCGGCGCGACGTTCATCGTCTTGTGCACCTGGTCGCGATCGAGCAGCAGCATCTTCACCTTGCGCTGCTCGCCGACGCGGTACTCGGCCGTGCGCGACTCGAAGTACGCGGCCACGTCGGCATCGCCCACCGTGACCTTGTCGCGGAACGCGTCGGCGGTGAGCGCGACGACCTGGAGCTTCACCTTCTCGTTGCGCTCGGTGAACTCGCGCGCCACGTCGGCGTCGGACACCGACATCCAGTCGGTGAGCGCGCCGCGCAGCTTGTCGATCATCATGCTGCGGCGGAGGTTCGCCTCGAAGTCGCCCGGCGTCATCGGCGGCACCTGGCTGCGGAGCAGCTGCGCGTAGCGCTCCTCGCCGATGAAGCGCCCGTTCTCCTGCAGGCCGGGGATCGAGAGAATCTGCTGGGCGAGCTCCTCGTCGCTGACCGTGATGCCCTGGCGCTCGGCTTCACGGAGCGCCGCCTGCTCGTCGATCATCTGCTGCAGGATTTGCTGCTCGATCCCGAGCTGGCGGAGGAGCTGGTCGCTCATGCCGCCGCCGTAGGCCTGGCGGTAGGCCTGAAGCTGGGCGTTGTAGCGGCGCCGGAACTCGGCCACCGTCAGGTCGCTGCCGTCGACCTCGGCGATGACCTCGCCCGGGGCGGCGATGCCGGCCCCGACAATCATGGGATCGTCGAGAAAACTCGGGATATAAAAGACGATGAACGCGAGCACCACGAGCGCAAGGCTCCACTTGAGCCAGCCCTTGTGCCGACGCATCCGGTCCAGCATGGTCATGGATGAGATCCTCTGTACAGACCGGTAATGATACCCTGTTCCGTGGTATATTTGTAGAGTTTAGAAGCACTTAGCGGCTTCTGCCGTGCGCCACATGTCCGAGCGTCCCCCGCCCCAACACGCGGTGACACCTCTTTCGACCAAGTCTGACTTCGCTGGCCGCCTCAAGGGACGGGTGCGTGCGCTTCGTGCACGCATCGAGCACCCCGGCGCGATCATCGACGCCGTTCGTCAATCCAACGCCACGCTCGATCCGCAGAAAGTCGCGACCTGGCTGGTCCATCAGGCCGACGAGTGGATCCCCGCGCCCTGCTGGGCGGTCATCGCGCACGACGTCAACGGACAACTTGCCGTTCTGTCCGATCACGGATTGACGCCCGCGCTGGGCCCCTCGCTCTGGGCCGCGGCGAACTGGGTGATGCGCAACGGCAGGGAGCTGCTCGTCGCCGACATGTCCGCGGACGAGCGCGGCGGCGCCAACGCCGTCGGCACCGTGATGGCATTCCCGCTGGTGTGCCGCCAGCACACCACGGGCGTGCTCGTCGCGATCGATCCGGAGCCCTCGACCGCCGCGCCTGGTCTCTCGCCTGCACTGATTCAGGCGATGCTGACCTGGCTCGAGCCGGCGGGCATCGCGCTCGACAACGCGCTGGCCCTGCAGAAGGCCGAGGCCCTGTCGGTCACCGACGACCTGACCCGGCTCTACAACCCCCGGTATCTCCACCTGGTCCTGCGGCGGGAGGCCAAGCGCGCCTCGCGCAGCGGCCGGCCCCTCTCGATGCTGTTCATCGACATGGACGGCTTCAAGAACGTCAACACCCTCCACGGCCACATGATGGGCAGCCAGGCCCTGGTCGAGGCGGGCGCCATCATCCGCGGGAGCGCCCGGGAAACGGATGTGGTGGCCCGGTTCGGCGGGGACGAGTTCTCGGTCATCCTGCCCGATACGGGGCGGGACGGGGCCGTGGCGGTGGCCGAGCGCATCCGCGACCGCGTCCGGGTCTTCCCGTTCCTGGCCGAAGAGGGGCTGTCGGTCCAGTTGACGGCGTCCATCGGCGTCGCCACCCTGCCGGACGTGGCTGGATCGGCCGAAGAACTATTACGAGCGGCGGATAAAGCCATGTACCGGGTCAAGGACGGGGGCAAGGACGGGATTCACATTGCGGAAGAAGAATAGCGGGCAGCGGGCAGCGGGCAGCAGGCAGGATGTTCGTGGTTCTGCCGGCTGCCGGCCGCTGGCTGCCGGCTGAAGGAGACGCCGTTGCCGCTTGGCTCGTTTTTCTCGTTGTTTTCCAGCGACCTCGCGATCGATCTCGGCACCGCCAACACCTGCGTCTACGCGCGGGGGAAGGGCATCGTCGTCAACGAGCCCTCGATCGTCGCCATCAACAAGATCAACGGCCGCGTGGAGGCCGTCGGCAAGGACGCGAAGGAGATGCTCGGCCGCACGCCGGGCAACATCGTCGCCATCAAGCCGATGAAGGACGGCGTCATCGCCGACTTCGAAGTCACCGAGAAGATGCTGACCTACTTCATCAAGAAGGCGCACAACCGCAACGTCTGGGTGCGCCCGCGCATCGTCATCGGCGTGCCGTCCGAGATCACGCAGGTCGAGAAGCGCGCGGTGAAGGACAGCGCCTACCGCGCGAAGGCGAGCGAGGTGCACCTCGTCGAAGAGGCGATGGCGGCCGCCATCGGCGCCGGCATGCCGATCACCGAGCCGTCCGGCAACATGATCGTGGACATCGGCGGCGGCACCACCGACATCGCCGTCATCTCGCTGGCCGGCATCGTCTACAGCAAGGCGGTGCGCGTGGCCGGCAACGAGATGGACGAGGCGATCATCCAGTACATCAAGAAGACGTACAACCTCCTCATCGGCGAGCGCACGGCGGAGCAGATCAAGATGGAGATCGGCTCGGCGTTCCCGCTCGAGGAGAAGATGACGATGGAGATCAAGGGACGCCACCTGATCGAGGGCGTGCCGAAGACGATCACCATCACCGACGAGGAGATCCGCGAGGCGCTGGCCGAGACGGTGAACGTCATCGTGGACGCGGTGCGCGTCGCGCTCGAGCGGACGCCGCCCGAGCTCTCCGCCGACATCGTGGACCGCGGCATCGTGCTGACCGGCGGCGGGTCGCTGCTGAAGAACCTGGACAAGCGGCTGCGCGAGGAGACGGGCCTCCCGCTCGCCATGGCGGAGGATCCGCTGTCATCCGTGGTCCTGGGCGCCGGCAAGATGCTCTCGGACTTCAACCTGCTCAGAAAAATCTCGATTGACTAGCCGGACGTGGCTCTTCTCGACATCCGCCAGCGCACCGGCTACCTGTTCATCGCGGTCATCGTCGCCCACATCATCCTGATCTCGGCGCAGGTGAACACGCGCCGCGGTGTGCCCGTGCTCGAGGCGGTCACCTTCGGCGTCTTCGCGGAAGTGCAGCGCGCCGCGTCGCTGGTGATCAGCGGCGTCCGCGCGTCGTGGTCCGATTACTTCGCGCTGCAGCAGGTTCGGCAGGAGAACGAGCGGCTGCAGCAGGAGCTCGCGCGGCTCCGCATCACCCTGCAGCAGGAGCGCGCGCTCGCGCAGCAGTCGCGGATGCTGCAGGACCTGCTCACGCTCAAGTCCGGGACGCCGCTGGCGACGACGGCGGCCGCCGTCATCGGCAGCGGCGCCAGCCCGGATTTCCGGACCATCACCATCGACAAGGGGACCGCGGAGGGGCTTCGGCCCGACATGTCCGTGGTGGCGCCGGCCGGTGTCGTGGGACGCGTCATCACGCCAAGCGCCCGCGCCGCCAAGGTCCAGCTGCTCATCGACCGGAACGCCGCCGCCGCGGCGGTCGTCGAGCGGTCCCGGGCACAGGGGGTTGTGGAGGGAACGGGGGGCAACCTTCGCCTGAATTACGTGTCCGGCACCGCGGACGTGAAGGTCGGCGACCGGCTGGTGACGTCCGGCATCGAAGGGATTTACCCTAAGGGCTTTGTTATAGGTCAGATAGAATCAATACAGCGCGGCGCGGGCGAATTCAGCGCCATCGTGGTGACACCCGCGGTGGATTTTTCGTCGCTCGAGGCCGTGCTGGTTGTCCTGACGCCGCCGTCGAGCGATGTCGAAGAATCGACCACGCCGGCTGACAGTGAGGGTGCCGCCGACACCACCGCACAGGGTCGAGAGTGAAAGCGGTCGGCGTGTTCGTCGCCATCGCTCTGGCGCTGGCGTTGCAAACGACGCTGGCGCGATTTCTGGTTGGCGGCATTGCCGCCCTCGACCTGGTGCTCGTCGTGGTCGTCTACGTGGCGCTGACGACCGGGCCTGTCAGCGGAATGCTGGCCGGAAGCGCGGCAGGGATCATCCAGGACGCGCTGTCGAGCGGACTGATCGGGGTCGGGGGGCTGGCGAAGTCGATCGTCGGGTTCTGCGCGGGCGTCGTCGGCCAGCAGTTCATCGTCACCGCGGCGCTGCCGCGGTTCCTGATGTTTCTCGGCGCCACGGCGGTGCACTCGGGGATCTCGATGGGACTCTACGTGCTGCTGGGGTTGCGCAGCTTTCCGTCGCCCTGGGCGGCCGTGGTCAGCCAGGCGCTCGGCAACGCGGCGGTCGGGATGATCGCGTTCACGATCATCGAGGCCGTGCCCGGGGTGATTGAGCGGCGTCGGATGCGGAGACGATTGTAAGAGATGGCAGCTGGCGAAGATCGCAGGCGGATTACGACACGGCTCACCGTGCTGCAGGTGTCCGTGGTCGTGGCCTTTGCGGCGCTGACCATCGGCTTCTGGTACCTGCAGATCGTGCAGGGCGACCGCTTCGCCGAGATGGCGGAGAACAACCACCAGCGGACGCTCGCGCTGCGCGCGCCGCGCGGCGTGCTCTTCGACCGCAACGGCAAGGTGATGGTCGAGAGCCGCAACTCCTACACGATCTCCATCGTCCGGGAGCACACCAAGGATCTCGATCGCACGATGCGGCTGCTGGCGGCCGTCGCGGGCCTCAACGTCGAGGACGTGCGGCAGGTCGTCGCGCGTCACCGGAGCGAGCCCACCTACCGTCCCATCGTCATCGTCGAAGACGCCTCGCTCGCGCAGGTGGCCGCGATCACGGCGCGCCGGCTCGACTTCGAGCTGCCGGACGTTGTCGTGGAGGAAGTGCCGACGCGGCAGTATCCGACCGACGGCCTGGCCGCGCATCTTTTCGGCTACGTCGGGGAGGCGAGCGACACCCAGATCGGCAACGGCATCGCGAAGGGCGCGATCGTCGGCCAGTCGGGCATCGAGCGCGTCTACAACAACCTGCTGCAGGGCCAGGACGGCGCGCGCCGCGTCGTCGTCAACAGCATGGGGCGCGAGATCCGCACGCTCGACGAGAGTCCGCCCGTCGAGGGGCGCCGCGTCCAGCTCACGATCGACTACGACCTGCAGAAGGCGGCCGAGGACGGCTTCCGGCACGCCGGGTTCAACGGCGCGGCGCTCATCATGGACCCGCGCAACGGCGAGGTGCTGACCTACGTCAGCCTGCCCGCCTACGACCCGAATGACTTCGCGGCCGGCATCGACCGCGCGACGTGGGCGTCGCTCAACTCCGACGCGCTGCGGCCGCTGCAGAACCGCGCCATCCAGGGCCGCTACTCGCCCGGATCGACGTTCAAGATCGTCGTCGCGACCGCGGGGCTCGAGGAAGGGATCATCGACGACGACTTCCGCGTGAACTGCGGCGGCGGCGCGAACTTCTACGGCCGCTTCTACCGGTGCCACCTCGCGGGCGGGCACGGGCTGATGGACGTCCGCCACGCGATGGAGAAGTCGTGCAACGTCTTCTTCTACACGGTCGGCAACATGCTCGGCGTGGACAAGATCCACAAGTGGGCGGAGAAGCTCGGCCTGACCGGCAAGACCGGCATCGACCTCCCCAACGAGCAGGAGAGCCTCGTCCCCAGCACCGAGTGGAAGATGCGGCGCTTCGGCGAGAAGTGGTACGCGGGTGAGACGATCTCGGTCGCCATCGGCCAGGGCCAGGTGTCGGTGACGCCGGCCTCGCTGGCGCTGATGATGGCGACCGTCGCCAACGGCGGCACGAAGGTGACGCCGCATCTGGTGCGCGCCGTGGACGAGGGCAGCGGCTGGAAGATGGCCACGCCGCCGGCGGTCGCCAACGCGGTCGTGTTCAAGCCGAGCACGCTCGCCGCGCTGCACGACGGCCTGTGGATGGTCGTCAACGCGGCCGGGACGGCCGGACGCGCCCGCGTGCCGGGCCGGGACGTCGCCGGCAAGACCGGGACGGCGCAGGTGATCTCGAACGAAGGCCGCGCGCGCGCGCGCGGCACCACCCGCGACCTGCGCGACCACGGGTTCTTCGTCTTCTTCGCGCCGAAGGACAACCCGGAGCTCGCCGGCGTCATCTTCGGCGAGCACAACGAGCACGGCTACCTGGGCGGCCCGATCGCCAGGCACATCATCGAGACGTACTACGCGAAGAAGGACGGGCGGCCGCTGCCGGTGCTCGCGCCGAAGCCGGCGCCCGCTCCGGCGCCGCGCGAGACCGTGCCGGATCCGGACAGCCCGCCCGTGCTGGAAGACGCCGCGCCCGTGGCCGCCGCTTCACTGCCGGCAGCCGGCAGCCGGCAGCCGGCTGAACTGGGAACGCGCTAGCCATGTTCGAGCGACGGCTGTATCACCACATCGACTGGGGCCTCATCACGGCCGTGGCCGCGCTGTGCGGCCTCGGGCTCGCCAATATCTACAGCGCCACGGGCGGGTGGACGGGCATCGTTCAGACGCAGATCTCCGGGATCGTCCTCGGGACGATTGCGCTGATCGTCTGCCTGAGCCTCGACTACCGGTCGCTGGCCGACAAGTCGCACTTCATCTACATCGCGATCGTTGCGCTCCTGATCTACGTGCTCTTCTTCGGCGCCGTGCGCGGCGGTTCGCGGCGCTGGATCGATCTCGGTCCCGTCAACCTGCAGCCGTCGGAGTTCGCGAAGGCGGCGCTGGCCCTCGTGCTGGCGAAGTTCTTCGGCGAGAGCCGGCGCTGGAGCGTGACCCGCGTCGACCTGCTGATCGCGGGTGCGCTCACCGCCGTCCCTGTGCTCATCATCGCGCGGCAGCCCGACCTCGGGACGGCGGTGACGCTGATCCCGGTGGCGCTTGCCATTGCCTACGTCGCCGGCATGCCCATGCGGCTCCTCGGCACCCTCGCGGTCGTGGGGGTGCTCGCCGCGCCGGTGGCGTGGAAGTTCGCGCTCCAGGACTACCAGAAGGAGCGCGTCGAGACGTTCCTGAACCCCGAGCAGGACGCGCGGGGGGCGGGGTATCAGCAGATTCAGGCCCGTATCACGGTGGGATCCGGCGGGCTGTGGGGGAAAGGGTTCAACGAGGGGACGCAGGGCCAGCTGCGGTTCCTCCCGGTGGCACACAACGACTTCATCTTCTCGGTGCTGGCCGAGGAGCATGGGTTCGCCGGCGTCCTCGTGGCGCTGGGGCTGTACCTGTTCGTCATCCTGCGCGCGCTCGAGGCGGCCCGGCTGGCCAAGGACCGGCTCGGCGCGTACCTGGTGCTCGGGGTCCTCGCGACCTTCACGTTCCAGGTCATCTACAACATCACCATGTCGGCCGGCCTCGCGCCGGTCAAGGGACTGACGCTGCCGCTCATGAGCTACGGCGGATCCTCCATGATTGCCACGCTGGCGGGATTCGGCCTCATCCTCAACGTGCGGATGCGTCGTTTCACCAATTAGGGGTGGCGATGATCCTGCGGTCCGCGGCCGCCGCCCCTCGGAGCTTCGGGCATGACCAAGGAGATGATCATCTCCTCGAGCGCCCACGAAACGCGTGTCGCGATCCTCGAGGACGATCAGGTCGCCGAGATATTCATCGAGCGCGAGCGCTCGCGCGGCGTCGTCGGCAATCTGTACAAAGGCCGGGTCTCGAAAGTGCTGCCCGGCATGCAGTCGGCGTTCGTTGACCTCGGTCTCGAGCGCGACGGCTTCCTCTACGTCACCGACGTCGTCCCCGCCTTCGAGGAACTGGACCGCTTCGAGACGGACGAAGAAGTAGAGGGTCGTGGGGCGACCCCTTCGGGTTCGCCGGGCGCGCCTGACAAGGCGCGCCCCACAGGACGAGGGGGCCGCGACCGCGACCCTTCGACAGGCTCAGGGTCGCCCCGGGCAACGTCGAGGGGCGAGAAGGGCCCCGAGCCGAAGATCGAAGAGCTCCTGAAAGCGGGGCAGGAGATCATCGTCCAGGTGGCGAAGGAGCCGCTCGGCACCAAGGGCGCCCGGCTGACCTCCCACGCCACGATGCCGGGCCGCTTCCTCGTCTTCATGCCGACGGTGGACCACGTCGGCGTCTCCCGCAAGATCGAGTCGCGCGAGGAGCGCAGCCGCCTGCGCGGCATCGTGCGCGAGTTCCGCGAGCAGCACGGGTTCACCGGCGGCGTCATCATCCGCACGGCGGCGGCCGGGCGTGCCAAGGAAGACATCGTCGCCGACCTGAGCTACTTCCATCGCGTCTGGACCGAGATCCGGCAGAAGTCGGAGACCTCGCGGGCCCCGGGCGTGGTCTACCGCGAGCAAAGCCTCGTCGCCAAGCTCCTGCGCGACCTGCTCACGGAGGACTTCACCGCCATCCGCATCGACAACGAGATCGAGTACCGCCGCATCGTCGAGCTGGTGGAGCGCATCATGCCGGCGCTGGCGGCCAAGGTGAAGCTCTACGACAAGGAGTACCCGATCTTCGAGGAGTACGGCGTCCAGGCGGAGATCGACCGCGCGCTGCGCAGCAAGGTGTGGCTGAAGTCGGGCGGCTCGATTGTCATCAACCAGACCGAGGCGCTGGTGGCGATCGACGTCAACACCGGGCGCTACGTGGGCAAGAAGACCGCGGGCCGGCTCGAGGACACGATTTTCAAGACGAACCTGGAGGCGGTCAAGGAGATCATCCGGCAGATCCGCCTGCGCGACCTCGGCGGCATCATCGTCCTCGACTTCATCGACATGGAGGAGAAGAAGAACCGCCAGAAGGTCTTCCAGACGGTCGAGCAGGAGCTGCGGAAGGACCGCGCGCCGTCGAAGGCGCTGCAGGTGTCGGACTTCGGGCTGGTCATCATCACGCGCAAGCGCGTGAAGCAGAGCCTGGAGCGCGTGCTCACCGAGCCGTGCCCCTACTGCGCGGGCAGCTCGGTGATCAAGTCGAGCAGCACGATCTGCTACGAGATTCTCGCCGAGGTGAAGAAGATCAGCGGCGACCTCAACGGCCAGAGCCTCGTGCTGCGCGTCAACCCCGACATCGCGCGGGCGCTGCGCGACGAGGAGCGCGCGGTGTTCAAGGACCTGAAGCAGTCGCTCGGACGCGACATCGCCGTGCGTCCCGACGCGCAGCTCCATCACGAGCAGTTCGACCTGATGGCCATCGGCTAGGTCGTCGGTGGTAGGTCGTAGGTCGTAGCTTGACAGCGCTGTTGGCGCTGCATTACAACCCGCTACGTCGCAACTGCCATTTCACATTCTTCGGTCCCGCGACCGAGCCAGAAGGACATTCCTATGACGTTCCTGCGGAGAGTCGCGCTCTCTCTCCTCATCGTGTCGCTGCCGCCTGCCGCCCTGTTCGCGCAGGGGACGGCGCAGCTCAATGGCCGCGTCACGGACGAAAGCGGCGCGATCCTGCCCGGCGTGACCGTCACGGCGACGCAGACGGACACCGGATTCACGCGCACGGTCGTCAGCGACGAGTCGGGCGCCTGGCTGATGCCGAACGTGCCCATCGGGCCCTATCGTCTGGAGTTCGCCCTGCAGGGGTTCCGCACCTCCGTGCAGACCGGCGTCGTGCTGCAGATCGGGGCCTCTCCCGTGTTCAACACGACGCTGGCACTGGGGAGTCTCGAAGAAACCGTGCAAGTCGAGGCCGCGACGCCGCTGGTGGACGTCCGCAGCGCCGGCATCAGCGAGGTGGTGGAGCAGGAGCGCATCGTCGAGCTGCCCCTGCAGGGGCGGCAGGTCACCGACCTGATCACGCTGGCCGGATCGGCGGTCAATACCGGCCGGGTGACGCAGCTCGGCATCGCGCAGAGCGTGGCGATCTCGGTGGCGGGCGGCCTTCGCAACGGCGTCGGGTTCACGCTCGACGGCGCGATGCACAACAACACCTACGACAACTCGAATCTGCCGTTCCCGTTCCCGGACGCGCTGCAGGAGTTCCGCGTCGCCACCAGCGGCCTCTCGGCCGAGAACGGCATGCACTCCTCCGCCGCGGTCAACGCGGTGGTGAAGTCGGGCACCAACGTCTTTCACGGCAATGCGTTCGAGTTCCTGCGGGACCGCCGGTTCAATGCCACCAGCGCGTTTGCGCCGATCGGGCCCGACGGCAGCAAGCTCGACGACGGCCTGAACCGCAACCAGTACGGCGGCACGTTCGGCGGACCCGTCCTGCGGGACCGGCTCTTCTTCTTTGCCGGGTACCAGCGCACGCGCACGCGCGAGACACCGCCGGACAACCTGGCGTTCGTGCCGACGGCCCAGATGCTGGCGGGTGATTTCACGACGGCCGCCTCGCCGCTGTGCAACAGCGGCCGGCAGGTGACGCTGGCGGCGCCGTTCGTCGGCAACCGCATCGACCCCTCGCGCTTCAGCCCCGCCGCCGTTCGCATCGCGAACCACGAGCTGTTCCCGAAATCGACGCACCCCTGCGGCGAGATCCGCTACAAGCTGCCGTCGAATGTGGACGACGGGCAGCTGGTGACGCGCGTGGACTTCCAGCGCAGCGCCGAGCACACCATCTTCGGCCGGTTCATGGACACCATGGAACGCGTGCCGGGCAGCCTGGCGCGCACCGGCAACGTGCTGACGATCCAGGGAACGCCGAATATTTCCAAGCGCGCGCAGACGGCCGCCTTCGGCGATACGCGCGTGCTCGGCGCGAACACCGTGAACGCGTTCCGCGCGACGTGGGTGAACACGTCCACCAAGTCGAACCAGCCGCCGGAGACGTTCTTCGACGCGCAGTCGCTGGGGATTCCGGTGCACACGTACATCCCCGGGCTGATGGCGATGTCGGTCACCAGTGCGTTCTCCTTCGGCGGCGGGCCGTCGGTCGGCGCGGTGTCCGACAACCGGGCCTACCAGGCGCAGAACGACTTCTCGCGCGTCATGGGCCGCCATCAGACGTCGGTCGGCGTCAACGTGTCGTACGACGAACTCGATCAGATGAACGCCGCGCTCGCCGTCGGCGACTTCATCTTCAACGGCCGCGCCACGGGACTCGGGCTCGCAGACTTCCTGACCGGTCAGGTGTCCCAGTTCCGTCACGGCGCGCCCGGGCTGCTGGAGAACCAGCACTGGTATGTCGGGGTGTACGGCCAGGACACGTGGACGGCGACCAACCGCCTCACGCTGAATGTCGGGCTGCGGTGGGAGCCGTACCTCGGACACTCGTTCCCGACCGGCACGGTCTCGAACTTCCTCCGCGAGAACTTCGACCGCGGCATCAAGAGCACGGTCTTCGTGAACGCGCCCGCCGGCCTCATCTATCCCGGCGACCCCGGGTTCCCGCCGGGACAGACCGGCATGAAGAAACAGTGGTGGAACCTGTCGCCGCGCGCCGGCGCCGCGTGGGACGTGCGCGGCGATGGACGCCTGGCCGTACGCGCGTCCTACGGGATCAACTATGACTTCCCGGGCGCGGTGTTCCAGAACACCGCCGTGCAGGCGGCGCCGTGGAACAACCGCATCGACCTGATCGGCAACTTCGCCTTCGACAACCCGTATCGCAGCGTGCCTGGCGGCCAGGTGCACCCGGTCACCGGCGACCCGCCGCGTACCGTCGCCTATCCGGGCCTCGGCTCGTACGCGGTGATGGATCCCGACGTCAACTCGATGCGCGTGCAGTCGTGGAACGTGACGGTCGAGCAGCAGGTCGGCGCCGTGTGGCAGGTGTCGGCGAGCTACCTCGGCAACTACATGGACCGCCTGTGGGGAACGGTGCAGCTCAATCCCGGCGTGTTCCTCGGGCTCGGCCCGTGCGCGCTGCAGGGCGTCACCTATCCCGTCTGCACCACGACCGCCAACCTCGAGGTCCGGCGGGAGTTTTCGCTGCAGAACCCGCAGGAAGGCCGGCTGCTGTCGAACGTGTCGCGCTACGACGACGTGGGGACGCAGAGCTATCACGGTCTCAAGCTGTCGTTCCGGCGGCGGTCGGCGACGGGCGTGAGCCTCAGCGGCAACTACACGCTGTCCCGCTGCCTGACCGACACGCAGGTCACCGGCAGCTTCATCCAGTTCAGCGTCGGCTACGCCGATCCCACGAACCCCGCCTACGACCGCGGCAACTGCAACCACAATCAGCGTCAGATCGGGAACATGACCGTGGGCTACCTGACGCCGCAGGTGGCCTCCCCGCTGCTCGGCGCCATCGTGTCCGAGTGGCGGGTGTCCGGCATCGTGAACGCACGGTCGGGCAGCTGGCTGACCGTGACCACCGGCCGCGACCCGGCGTTCACCGGCATCCCCGGACAGCGCCCGAACCAGGTGCTGGAGGACCCGTACACCGAGGGCAGGTCGCTCACCAGCTATCTCAATCGCGACGCGTTCGTGCTGCCGGCGCCGGGTACGCTCGGCAACCACCCGAACCGGAGCATCGAGGGGCCGGGCTTCTGGACGATCGACCTGTCCCTGGCGCGGCTGCTGACGGCCGGGGCCGGGCGCACGCTGGAGCTGCGGGCCGAGGCGTTCAACCTGGTGAACAACTTCAACTGGGGCAACCCCGTGACGAACTTCGACGCGGGCACCTTCGGCCGCATCACGTCCCAGGCCGGGACGCCGCGAATCCTGCAGTTCGCGGCCAAGTACGCGTTCTGAGAGGACAACCACATGCGTACCATTCACGCACTGCTCGCCGCCGCGTCCGTCGTCGCCGCCACCCCCGTGGCGGCGCACCATTCGTGGCAGGCCGAATACGATCCGAAGAATGTCGTGCAGCTGAAGGGAACGGTCTCCAAGATCGACTGGACCAACCCTCACGTGCGCATCTATCTCGACGTCAGGGACGAGCGCGGCGCCGTCGCCACGTGGGATCTCGAGCTGCAGAGCGTGAACACGCTCGTGCGGGCCGGCTGGGATCGCAACTCGGTGAAGGTGGGCGACGTCATGACGGTCTCCGCCTGGGTGTCGCGCGACCGCCCGCGCCGCGGCAACGCGCGCGAGAACATCACGCTCGCCGACGGCCGGAAGATCTTTGCCGGCGAGCGCGACCGCGGCGCCGACGAGGAGATCAGCCGATGACCGCCCGGCGACTTGGCACCGCCGCGGCGCTCGTTGCGGCCCTGACCGTCGCGCTGCCGGCGCAGCAGGCGAAGCCCGCGCCGCGCCTGCCCGACGGGAGGCCGGATTTCTCCGGCGTGTGGTCGGGCGGCGGCGGCTTCAACCCGAGGAACGTCAAGCCCGGCGACACGATCGAGCTGCTGCCGGCCGCCAAGACGCTCATGGACTCCCGGACAGGCAAGTGGGCGGAGGATCCGGAAGCGCACTGCCTGCCGACGGGCGTCCCGCGCATGGCGCCGTACCCCTGGCGCATGGTGCAGAGCGTCGACGGGAAGTACGTCTTCATCCTGTTCGAGGGCAACATCCACAGCTACCGGCAGATCTTCCTCGACGGGCGCACGCACCCGAAGGATCCCGACCCCACGTGGTACGGCCATTCGACCGGCTGGTGGGAGGGCGACACGCTCGTGGTGGACACGATCGGCTACAACGACAAGTTCTGGTTCAGCGCCGCCGGGTGGCCGCACACCACGCAGCTCCACACCGTCGAACGGTTCACGCGAACCGACGTCAACACGCTCTCCTGGGACATCACCATCACCGACCCCGGCGCGTACGCGAAGCCGTTCACGCTGCAGACACGCGCGCGCCTGGAGCCGACGTGGGACCTGATGGAGTACATCTGCCAGGAGAACAACACCAACATCGTGCGATGACACGGAGCGTGACGGCGGCCATCGTGGTGCAGGTGTGCGTCCTGACGGCGCTGTGCGTCCAGCGGACGACGGCGCAGGAGCAGATGGCCGAGCAGGTGTTCAAGAACGTCCTCGTGCTGAAGGGCATTCCCGCCGATCAGTTCATGGACACCATGGGCATGTTCGCCTCGTCCCTGCTCTACGACTGCACCGGCTGTCACGTGGACGAGATCCTGGTGGACCGCAGCGCGTTCGCGATCGCCACGCCGCGCATTCAGCGGGCGCGGCAGATGGTGGCGATGGTGAACGCCCTCAACAAGACCTACTTTGCCGGGCAGCCGCGCGTGACCTGCTTCACCTGCCACCGCGGCAGCGGGGTGCCCGACGTGGTGCCCGACCTCGGCCTTCAGTACGGCGAGGTCTCGTTCGACAACCCGAACGCGATGCGGATCTTCCCGGAGCCCGCGCCGTCGGCCGGCCAGGTATTCGAGCGCTACCTGGCGGCGCTCGGCGGACGCGAGCGGCTGGCGGCGCTCGGCAGTGTCGTCGCCGCCGGGACCTACGTCGGCTTCAACACCAACGACCTCGAGGTGCCGATCGAAATCCATGCGCGGGCACCGGATCAACTCGCCACCGTGGTTCGACTGCCCACGGGCGATGGGGTGCGCGTGTATGACGGACGCAGTGCCTGGGCGGCGGAAGAGTGGAGACAGCTGCCCCTGATGTCGTTGACGGGAGGCAATCTCAGCGGCGCGCGCTTCGAGGCGCTGACGTGGTTCCCCGTCGGACTGGAGAAAGCGTATCCGCAGTGGCAGGTGGGCACGCGGCTCATCGACGATCGGGAGCTCGTCATTCTGCAGGGCACGAGACCGGGCGAGCTGCCCGTGAACCTCTACTTCGACGAGGGCGGCCTGCTGGTGCGGTCGATGCGGTGGAGCAGCACGCCCGTGGGCACGGTGCCGACCCGGACCGACTACGCGGACTACCGCGACGTCGATGGCGTTAAGATACCGTTCCGTCTGGTGGTGACGTGGACCAACGGCCGCAACACGATCGTGCTGCGCGAGGTCCGTCCGCGCGCGCCGATTCCCGCCGGACGCTTTGCGAGACCGGCGCCCTTCACGCCCCGTTAGAGGCACGCACACAGGAGAGAGGTCATGGCACGAACTCGACTCGCGCTCGTGGCGGCAATCCTCGCCGGACTGGCCGGCCCGGCGCTCGCACACCATGCCGTCGGCGGTGAATACGATCCCAACAAGCCCGTGGTGCTCACCGGCGCCGTGACGAGGGTCGAATGGGTGAACCCGCATGCCCGCGTCTACTTCGACGTCACCAGCGCGGACGGCACCGTGACGAACTGGAGCGTCGAGCTTGCCGCGCGCGTCGTGCTCGAGCGCATGGGCTGGAACGGCCGCTCGCTCAGGCCCGGCGACAAGGTCACCGTCAGGGGCGACCAGGCGCGGTCCGGTGCGCCCATGCTGAACGCCCGCGCGCAGGAAACGCGCACGCTGCGCGAGAGCGGCGGCAAGCCGCAGGTCTACCCGATCACGCGCGACGACGGTACGCCTGTGCTGAACGAACGCTAGGCCGGCTGCCACGAAGGGGAGGAGCGACGTGAGAACCCGCCTTGTCGTCTGTACGACCGCCGTTGTGTGCCTCGCGCTGACCACGCCGTCGGCGTCCACGCAGACCGGAACGGCTCCCACCATCTCGCAGCTGCGCCGGCAGGGGCCCCCGAAGGGGCCGGTCCCGCGGCTGCCCGACGGCAGGCCCGATCTCTTCGACGTGGCATGGCTGGCCAGCGGCGGCAATTTTCGCGAGCACGACCACCTGCTGCTGCCGCACGCGAAGGAGATCCTCGCCAAGCGCGACGTGACGCAGGATCCGCACAACTTCTGCATGCCCGACGTCGTCCCGCGCACGACGCCGTTTCCGTTCCGCTTCGCCCCGAACTACACGCACAAGGCCGCGACGCATCTTTTCATCGTCTACGAGGGGAACATTCACAGCTTCCGCCAGATCTTCATGGACGGCCGCACGCATCCGCCCGAGCTGGATCCGACGTGGTATGGGCACTCGATCGGCTGGTGGGAAGGCGACACGCTGGTGATCGACACCGTCGGGTTCAACGACAAGGCGTGGTTCGACGGCCGCGGAACGCCGCACAGCGAGAGGCTGCACACCGTCGAGCGCTATACGCGGCTCGATCTCGGGCGCCTGCAGCTGCAGGTGACGATCGACGATCCCGGGATGTACTCGAAGCCCTTCACCGTCACCATCAACGCGACCACGACCATCGGTGACGAGGTGAAGGAATACATCTGCCAGGAGGGGAATCAGTACGGAATCGGCACGTTGACGGCGCCCAATCGATAGGTGTTGTACCTACAGACATTACGCGAGCCGCCGCGTAACGTCCCGCCACAACCAAGGAGGCCACATGCGCGTTGCTCGGGTGCTGGTCCTCGGCGTTCTCGGCGTCTTCCTCACGGCCCTTCCCGCCGCTGCCCAGCAGCGGGGTTCCATCAGCGGTGCCATTACCGACGCTGATGGACTTGTCCTGCCCGGCGTGACCGTCACGGTCACGGAACAGGGAACCGGCTTCAGCCGCACCGTCATCACCGCTGAGACCGGCGCCTACACCATTCCGAACCTCGATCCCGGCATGTACACGATGACCGCGGAGCTCCCGGGCTTCGCGCCGATTCGCCAGACCAATGTCACGCTGACGGCCGGGTCCGCCCTCACCTTCGACGTGCGCATGCAGGTGGCCACCATCACGGAAGACGTGGTCGTGACGGCCGAAGTGCCGCTCATCCAGACGACCAGCAATCAGCTCGGCGGGAGCCTGTCGAGCCGCGAGATCGAGGAGATTCCGTCGAACTTCCGCAACTTCACCGCGCTCACGCAGCTCGTGCCGGGCATCACGCCCAACCCGGCGGCCTCGACCTTCGAGGGCGGCCAGGTGGTGGCCAACGGCACGCCGTCGCAGCAGAACGTCTATCTGATCGACGGCATGTACAACAACGACGACCGCCTCGGCGGCAGCCAGGGCACGCAGGTGCGCGTCGTGCTCGACAACATCGCCGAGTACCAGGTGCTGTCGAACCAGTACAGCGCGGAGTTCGGCGGCGGCGCCGGCGCGATCATCAACATGATCACGCGCGGCGGCGGCAACGCCTTCTCCGGCCGCGCCTACACCTACTTCCGCGACGACCGCTTCAACGCGCGCGGCCACTTCCTGCCGGCGGGCGCGCCGAAGCCGCAGGAGCGCACGCTGCAGGCCGGCTTCGCCGTGGGCGGCCCCATCATCCGCAACCGCGCCCACTTCTACTTCACGATGGAGAAGGACCACGAGGATCTCGCCGGGCAGAAGCGGTTCCCGGCCGCGGCGGCGCCGCTGGCGCGCGACATGATCGGCGCCTTCACCGTGCGCGCCACCAACTACTTCGCGCGCGGCGACGTGCAGTTCAACCCGTCGAACATCGTCAACGTGCGGTGGGTGCTCGAGACGGCGCCGACCCGCGGCGAGGGGTTCAACACCAATGCGGAGACGATCGACGCGCAGGGATGGGAGAGCGACTGGGATCATCTCGTGAGCGGCAGCTACACGACGATCTTCAGCAGCCGGGCGTCCAACGTCATGCGCTTCGGCCGCATCGGCGAGGAGCTGGGCACCGGCGCCCAGGCGTTCTTCGACGACAACGTGAAGCAGGTCGGGTTCGACGGCCGTAACCCGTTCTCGATCGGCCAGCGCAACGTGCACCCCAGCTACATCACGGGGAAGGGGGGCGAGGGGCTGAATACGAGGATCCGCACCTACGTGTTCGACGAGGCGTTCAGCTACTTCGCGCCGCGCCTGTGGGGCCGCGAGCACAACTTCAAGACGGGCTTCGGCGTCAGCTTCAACGAGATGCCGCCGCGCACCACCTTCAGCTCCGGCACGTTCCAGTTCCGGACCGACGCGCCGTACGACCCGGCGAACCCGGCCACGTTCCCGTTCCAGTTCAACGTCACCGTCGGGCCGCCGAGCGAATGGGGCTACGAGGTGTTCTCGCGCGACCGCCGCTACTACGCGTTCCTCGAGGACAAGATGGCGGTGTCGAGCAACCTGACCCTGAACCTCGGCCTCCGCTACGACCACCAGCAGCAGACGCCGGCCAGCAAGGACGACGTGGCGCCGCGGGTGGGGTTGGCATGGGACGTGAACGGCAGCGGCAACACGGTGGTGCGCGGGGGTGTCGGCAAGTTCTACGCCTACCCCCCCGTGGTCCTCGACCTGACGCTGCAGCAGAACGCGGTGCGCACGCGGTTCCCGAGCATCGCCGTCAACGAGGCGCACCCGCTCGCGTCGGTGGTCCTGCGGCCTGATGTGATCAGCGACTCGCAGGGCAACCGCGGCGTCGCGCATCTCAGCCAGGCGGGGCAGGCCGCGCTCAACCAGCTCCGCGACCAGATCCTCGCGGGCGCGACGTTCAACCCGAACCCGTGGGTGGACAGCCCCGATCGCCAGCTGCCCTACACGTGGTCCTGGAGCGTCGGCGTCAACCACCAGTACTCGGCGAACGCGGCCATCGCCGCCGACTACGTGGGCAACGTGTCGCGCGACCAGCTCGGCGTCATCGACATCAACGAGCCGGTCAACCGCGTGCGGCCGGGGATCAACACCATCGACCCCACCGGCCGGCTGATCCCCGCCGCGGCGCGCAACACGACGTTCGCGCGCGTGCTGCAGGTGCAGACGAGCCCGCTCTTCGACGGCGACTACAAGTCGCTGCAGGTGTCCTGGCTGCGGCGCATGGCGAACCGCTGGAGCGGCCGCCTCGCCTATACGCTGCAGCAAAGCCACTACGTCGGCCTCGGCAACCCCGACGCGCGCCGCGTCTGGCTCGACGCCGACCCGCGCGCCGACTACGGGCGCTTCGCGTCCGACCGCCGGCACGTGCTGGCGGCCAGCGGCACGCTCAATGTCTGGCGGGCGCTGAACGTCGCCGCGGTCGCCAGCGCGATCTCGGGCGCGCCGATCAACGAGACCGTCGGCAGCGACGTCAACGGCGATCTCGACACCAACGATCGCCCGATTCGCGGCGTCAACGACCTGACCCTGCCGATCCGGTCCGAGCTCGATGCGCAGGGCCGTGCCGTCATCAACGGCCTCCAGGGTCCGGGGTCGTTCCTGCTCGACGTCTCGTTCCGCTACTCGGTGCCGCTCGCCGCGGGACTGGAGAGCGTGGACCTCTTCTACGACATCTTCAACATCCTCAACCGCGAAAACCTCGTGGCGCCGACGGGCAACCGCGCCTCGTCGTCGTTCATGGTGCCGACGGCCGCGCAGTTCCCGCGGCAGATGCAGTTCGGCATCCGCGTGCGGTTCTAGGCGTTTCCGGTAGGGGCGAGGCATGCCTCGCCCCTACCGCGATAAGATCGTCCCCATGACCGACAAGGACATCTTTGCCGAGCGCGGGCGCTCGCTCGAGGAAGACTATTTCCGGAAGAAGGATCGCGAACTCATAGAGAAGATGCGGAAGGCTGCCGCCGCCGAGCAGGCGCGCGGCGAGATGGGGCAGAAGGTCGGCATCACCGACCCGGCGCTCCTGGCCGAGCTGGAGGCGCTCGGCTTCACGCCCGACACCGTCGTGCTGCTGCCGCTCGTGCCGCTGCTGCAGATGGCGTGGGCCGAAGGCGGCGTGACCGCCGCGGAGCGGACGCTGCTCCTGAAGCTGGCGCGCAGTCGCGGCATTGGCGAGGGCAGCGCCGCGGACAGCGCGCTGGCCGGGTGGATGGACAGCAACCCGGGGGAGCGCGTGTTCGCGCCGGCGATGCGCCTGATCCGCGCGATGCTCGACGCGCCCGGCCGGGGCGACCTCACCGCGGACGATCTGGTGAAGCAGGCCGAGGCGATTGCCGCCGCGTCCGGCGGCATCCTCGGCATCAACAGGATTTCCGCCGAAGAGCGTCAGCTCCTCGCGTCGCTCGCGGCACAACTCAAGCATACGTAGGGCGGGCCCTGCGGGCCCGCCGTTATGTTTCAGAAGACCGCATCCTCGTACCGGCAGGGCGCGAAGACGCTCCCTGGCGAGTTCTACACCTCGCCGGACGTCTTCGCGCGCGAGCGCGAGGCGATCTTCGCCCGCCAGTGGCACTGCGCCGGGCGCGCCGTCCGGCTCGCCGCGCCTGGCGACTACCTCCTCCGCGATGTCGCCGGCGAGTCGGTCATTGCCGTGCGCGGCCGCGACGGCGTGGCGCGCGCGTTCTTCAACGTCTGCCGCCACCGCGGCACGCGGCTGTGCGAGCAGGCGTCCGGCCGGTTCGCCGACGCCATCCAGTGCCCCTATCACGCGTGGACCTACGCAACCGACGGGCGGCTGATCGGCGCGCCGCACATGCAGGACGTCGAGGATTTCGACACGGCCGACTATCCGCTCCACCAGGCCGCCGTCGCCGAGGCGCACGGGTTCCTGTTCGTCAACGTGGACACCGGTCCGCAGCCCTTCGACGAGTGGTTCCGGCCGGTGGGGGAGCGGCTGGCCAGGTTCGGCCTGGCATCGCTCGAGGCGGGGCATCGCGCCGAGTACGAGGTCGAGGCCAACTGGAAGCTGGTGTTCCAGAACTACTCCGAGTGCCTGCACTGTCCGATCATCCACCCCGAGCTCGCCTCGCTCCTGCCGTACCAGAGCAGCGCCAACGACCTCGTGGAAGGACCGTTTCTCGGCGGCTACATGGACCTCACCGCGCCGCACGAGAGCGTGACGATGACGGGGCGCGCGTGCGCGCGGCCAATCGCGCACGGCGACGACCGCCGCCGGGCCTACTACTACTCCGTGATGCCGAACCTGCTGCTCAGCATCCACCCCGACTACGTGAACTACTACGTGGCGACGCCGCTGGCCGCCGATCGCACGCGGATTGAGTCGGAGTGGCTGTTCGCGCCCGGGAGCCGCGACGACGGCGGCTTCAATCCCGCCGACGCCGTCACGTTCTGGGACATCGTCAACCGGCAGGACTGGCGCATCATCGAGCAGAGCCAGCAGGGGATTGCGTCGCGGCGCTACACGCCGGGGCCCTACTCGCCGCGGGAAAGCGTTCCCGCGGCCTGGGACCGCGAGTATTTGCGATTGATGAATTGTGATCTGTGATGTGAAATCACAAATCACAAATCACAAATCGCAAATCGCAAGGTAATTAGCGCGTTCACAAACCCAACTTAAGCTGTCGCGGACCCCACGCACGGTTCCACTTTTCACGGTCTGCCTTCGCTAGTTCACGCTGGCTGCT
>Ga0194131_10001622_pt1 | contig 38329 bp, 40 predicted proteins | sample TA2KigO120mmetaG_FD_148631 | JGI IMG/M metagenome (GOLD analysis project Ga0194131, IMG submission 148631) | Freshwater microbial communities from Lake Tanganyika, Tanzania - TA2015053 Kigoma Offshore 120m | ecosystem: Environmental > Aquatic > Freshwater > Lake | place: Tanzania: Lake...
CCGTAGGCGACCAGGCATTCGCCGTCGAGCCGGTCGATCGCGCAAGCGAGACTCGCCGCTTCTCCGGTCGTCATGTAGAGATCGTTGTCCGCCGTCGCGATGGAAGGAAAGTTGATCTTCTCCTTCTTGTAGCCGCGCACTACCGTGATGTCGCGCACGCCGGCTTCGCGCACGGTGCCGATCAATCGGCTGAGCAGCGGCTGGCCGCGCACCTCGATCATGCACTTAGGTTGGTCTTCGGTGAGTTTCCCCAGGGCCGCCCCCCGACTGGCGGCGAGCAGGATCGCGCGGCGTTCGCTGCCCTTGGCCGGCAGATAGCGCTTTTCGGCCTCGGCTAACTCGTCGTTGCCGGCCAGCTCGAACACCTCCTGGACGCTGACGACGGCCTTCTCCACGCCGGCGATGGATTCCTCGCGCCGGATCCGGCGACTGGTCTCGCGCATGGCCGCGATCGACGCGCGCAGGTTGTGGTTGGCCCAGATCGCGACCGAAATTCCCGCCCGACGGTATTCCTCGGTCGGCGTCGCATAATACTTGGTCGGCACGATCACGACCGGCGAGCGGTTGTTCCACGCGCGGGCGAAGGCAAGGATTTCATCGGCGGTGGACTTCTTGGAGTGGATCAGGATCGCGTCCGCCCCGGCGGCGCGGTAAGCCTCGGCGCGCGTGAGAGCCTCGTCCAGGCCCCAACCGGCGATCAGCGCCTCCACCCGAGCGACGATCTGGAAATCGGGATCGGTCTGGCTGTCCTTGCCCGCCTTGATCTTGCCGCAGAACTCCTCGATGTCGGCGAGCGGCTGCCCTTCGCCGATGAACGAGTTGGTCTTGGGAAACAACTTGTCCTCGACGCAGATGCCGGCGACGCCGCGTTCGCACAGCTTGCGTACCGCGCGGCGCATGTTGTTGAAGTTGCCCCAGCCGGTATCGCCGTCGACCAAAATCGGAATCGAGGTCGCATCGGCCATGAATTCGAGTACTTCAAGCACCTGCGTCCACGACGCCTCGTTGCTGTCGCGCACGCCGAGAGCCGCCGACATGGAAAGCCCCGACGCCCAGATGCCCTTGAAGCCGGCTTCCTCCACGATCTTGGCGGACAAGCCATCGTGGGCTTCCATCAAGAACTCCAGCCCGGGAGAAGCGATCAACTCGCGCAACTGGCGAAATTTGGAGGGATGGCCCGATTGGGCAGGTTTGGCCTGGGTTTGCATGCGGAGGTTTTAGTCAATCGCCGGGGCGGGTTCAATGTGCGGTCGCGATTGCTGGCAATTTTCAATGCCGTTTAACCTTCGGAGCCGGTTGAAGAACCGGCGTCGCCTGCCTATGATCCGCGCCGACTTTCACTCCCCAAGGAGCTCTTTCATGTTGCGTGCGCCTAAACTCACCAAGGCCCAGATCGACCATTTCCACAACGCCGGCTCGCTCGTCGTCCACGGCGCTTTTTCGGCCGCCGACGCTAAACGGTTTCAGAAATTGACCGACGAGCTGGCGGCTGTGCCGGAGGTATCCGGCAAGCAATGGGTCTATCACGAGAAGAGTCTCAAGGACTCGTCGAAGCGGCTCATCAGCCGGATCGAAAATATTCGCCCTTTCCACACCGGGTTCAAAGAACTGGGCGACGCGCTGCTGGCGCCGGTCGGGCAGTTGTTGGGCGAGCCCGCCGTCATGTTCAAGGAAAAGGTCAACTTCAAAATGCCGGGCGGCGATGGCTTCAAGCCGCATCAGGATTCCCAGGCCGGTTGGGACAAGTACGCCGACTTTTTCATCAGCGTCATGGTCGGTATCGACGAAGCGACGGTCGAGAACGGCTGCCTGGAAATCGTCGAGGGACACCACAAGCGCGGCCTGTTCCGCTCGTGGGAGCCGCTGACGGAAGCGGACATGGGGGGCATGAAATTCATCCACGTGCCGACCATGCCGGGCGACATGATCTTCTTCGATTGCTACGCGCCGCACCAGTCGCAGCCGAACATGAGCAATAAAATCCGCCGCCTCTATTACGCCACTTACAACAAGCTCTCCGCCGGCGACCACATGGCGCGATACTACGCCGACAAGCACAAGAGCTACCCGCCCGATATCGACCGTGAAAAGGGCAAGGAATACGTTTTCCGGGTGTGATCAGCGACGCGCCGACGCCCGCAAGCCCCGCGTCGCTTGAAGTTCCTCGATCGGTTTGTCGATCAAGGGCAGCACGTGGCGTTCGGCGCGGATGAGATCGCTCGGAAAATCGATTTCAATCCAGGGAATCCCGGTCACGTCCTCGGCGCCGAAGGTGCCGGGAGGTTCGGCCAACAACACATCGCGCATGGCGGGCTCATAGGGCGCCGCCATCTCGGCCCGGTCGATGTAGGCCTGGGTTGCGTCCGCGAGCTTGGCGGCCATGGTGGCCGAAAGGCGCAGGAACCCGGGCCATTCGCCGCGGGTTTCGAACGTTCCCGGGATCTTCTTGCCGAACTCGACCGGATGGCCGCCATCGAGGCATAAGTTGACCGGTTCGTCGCCCGCCTCGAAATCGCGGTCGTAGATGAAGCAGTTTTCGTGCGGCGAACGCAGCAGCCGCCCGAGCAACTCCGGGTGGTAAAGCACGTCGGCATCCATGAACAGCACGTCCGAACCCGAGCGCAAAACCTCGCACGCGGTCCACAGCGAAATTACCGGGCCGCCGCGATAGCGCGGGTTGTAAAACCAATTGACGAAGCCGGGTTCACCGGCCGCATTCGCTTCGGCGAGGATTTCTTCCTTGCGGTGGCCGAGAACCAGCACCAGTTCCTCGACGCCGAACGCCTTCAGATTTTCGATATGACGGCGCAACAGGGTCTTGCCGCCGAACTCCAATACCGCCTTGGGCGGTTGCGCGCGGTCATCGCCATAGAGACGGCGGCCGACACCGGCGGCGAGCATCAGGGCTTTCATGGGGTTCGCGACTTTCCGTTAGATAATCTGCGGACGGGACAATATCTGGCCATGACCCGCTCGACAAGATTCACCGGAGGTATCCCATGGCCCGGAACCAGGCAACGGCGTCGGAAAGCGCCTGGACTGCCGGCCGCGCGGCATAGCCGAGTTCCCGGGCGGCCTTGGCGCTTGAAAAGAACATCTTCTTGCGCGCCATCTTGAGGCCGTCGACGGTGACGAACGGCTCGCTCGCCGAGGGGATTAATCGCGCCCAGGCCTCGGCCAGCACCGCGACCGGGTATATCGCTCCGTGGGGAATGCGAATCGTCGGCGGTCGCCGGCCGCATTGGCGGGCGATCTCGGCGAGAATCTCGCCCAACGCCATATTTTCGCCGCCGAGCACGTAACGCTCCCCCACCCGGCCCCGGCGCAAGGCGAGCAGATGGCCCTCGGCCACGTCGTCCACGTGCACAACATTGAGGCCGGAGTCTACGAAGGCGGGCATCCGTCCGCGCGCAGCCTCGACGATCATGCGGCCGGTGGGCGTCGGCTTGATATCGCCGGGACCGATCGGGGTTGAAGGATTGACAATCACCACCGGCGCGCCTTCCTCGGCGATCAGGCGGCGCACCGCTTCCTCCGCCTTGAACTTGGATTGCTTGTAGGGGCCGATCATGTCGGCGAACCCGACCGGCGTTTCCTCGTCGCCGGATTTTCCGCCACCCGGAATGCCAAGAGTCGCGACGCTGGAAGTGTAAACGATGCGCGACGCTCCCGCCGCCATCGCCGCGCGCACGAGCGCGACGGACCCTTCGACGTTGACGCGGAACATCGCCGTCGGATCGCGCGTCCACAGGCGATAATCCGCCGCCACGTGAAAAACGACCGCGCATCCTTCCGCCGCACGCTTAAGCGACGTCGGGTCGGTCAGGTCCCCTTCCGCGACCTCGACCGCGAGCCCTTCCAAGTTCGCGCGCGGGCTCGCCTTGCGCGCCAGGACCCGAACGGCGAATCCTTCCGCCCGCAACCGGCGAGCGACGGCCGCGCCGACGAACCCGGTTGCCCCCGTCACCAGCGCTTTTTCGACCATGCGATTCCCTCGGCCATGCTAATTCCCCGTGCCAAGTCCGGAAATGCCGCGAAACGGCCCTTTCCCCGGTGGCCGGAAATGCCTATCTTACCGCCGACCATGACCACGCCCGAATCTTTCCGCGACCTCGACATTTATCTCGCGCGCCCGCGCGGCTTTTGCGCCGGGGTCGAGCGCGCCATCGAAATCGTCGAGCGCGCGCTCAAGCAATACGGCCCGCCCGTCTACGTACGCCACGAAATCGTCCACAACAAGCACGTGGTCGAATCGCTCCGCGCCAAGGGCGCCGTCTTCGTCGAGGAACTGCACCAAATTCCGGATGGCGGGGTCACTATCTTCAGCGCCCACGGCGTCGCCGAAGCGGTCGAAGGCGAAGCCAAGCGCCGCGACCTGCCGGTGATCGACGCCACCTGCCCGCTGGTTTCCAAGGTCCACAAGGAGGGCCAAACCCATGCCGCCAAGGGCCGCCTGGTCATCTTGATCGGTCACGCCGGTCATCCCGAGGTTGAAGGCACCCAAGGCCGCATTCCGGGCGGCGTTCTTTTGGTTACCAACGCCGACGACGTCAACCGCCTTGAGGTGCACGATCCGGAACGCCTCGCCTACGTCACCCAAACCACCCTCAGTGTCGACGAGACCCGCGACGTGATTACCGCCCTCAAACGGCGCTTTCCCAAGATCGTCGGTCCTAACGTGAAGGACATCTGCTACGCCACCCAGAATCGCCAGCAGGCGGCGCGCGACCTCGCCGTCCAGGTCGATTTGCTGCTCGTGGTCGGCGCCAAGAACAGCTCCAACTCCAACCGGCTGCGCGAAATCGGTACCGAAACGGGTATTCCGAGCTATCTGATCGCGGACGCCAGCGCGCTCGATTCCGCTTGGCTCGAAGGCGTTCGCACGGTCGGCATCACCGCTGGAGCGTCCGCGCCGGAAGAGCTGGTGCAGGCCTTGATCCGCCGTCTCGGCGATTTTGGCCGTACCCGCGTTCACGAACTCAACGGCGCCGCCGAGAACATCGTCTTCAAGCTGCCGGCGGCGCTGACCAAAAAAGCCGCGCGTGCCGCGCATAGCGCCTAACCCGTAACCTCGCCATGGCTGTTCCATTGATCCAACAGGTCCGGGTCGGCGCCTACATCCTGGGCAAAAAGCTCCAGGGCGAGACGCGCTATCCGTTGGTGCTGATGCTCGAACCCTTGTTCCGCTGCAACCTCGCTTGCCCCGGCTGCGGCAAGATCGACTACGAGGACGATATCCTCAATCGACGCCTCAGCGTCGACGAATGCCTGCAAGCGGTCGACGAATGCGGCGCGCCGGTGGTTTCGATTCCCGGCGGCGAGCCGCTGCTGCATAAGGAAATCGACAAAATCGTCGCCGGTATCGTGGCGCGCAAGAAATTCGTCTACCTCTGCACCAACGGCCTGTTGTTGGAAAAGAAGCTCGACCTGTTCAAGCCGTCGCCCTACCTCACCTTCTCCGTCCACCTCGACGGCCTGGAAGCCGAGCACGACCGCGCGGTCGATCAGCCGGGCACCTTCAAGCGCGCGGTCGCCGCCATCCGTCTCGCCAAGTCGAAGGGCTTCCGCGTTAACGTCAACTGCACGCTCTTCGATCACGTCACCGCCGAACAGGCGGCGGATTTCTTCGATTTCGCCATCAACGACATCGATGTCGAAGGCATTACCATTTCACCCGGCTTCGCCTACGAGCGCGCCCCGGACCAGGAGCACTTCCTCGGGCGCACGCGCACCAAGAACCTGTTCCGCCAAATCTTCCGCATCGGCAAAAAGCGCGGCAGCCGCTGGCGCTTCAGCCAATCGACTTTGTTCATGGATTTTCTCGCCGGCAACCAGTCATATCGCTGCACGCCCTGGGGCAATCCGACCCGCAACGTCTTCGGCTGGCAGAAGCCCTGCTACCTCCTCGGCGAAGGCTACGCCCGGAGCTTCCGCGAACTGATGGATACGACCGATTGGGATTCCTACGGCACCGGCAATTACGAAAAATGCGCCGACTGCATGGTGCATTGTGGCTACGAGCCGACCGCCGTCACCGACACGGTGTCCCATCCTTTGAAGGCGCTCCCCGTGTTCCTCAGGGGCTTCCGGACCGAAGGGCCGCTTGCTCCGGAAATTCCGCTCGATCGTCAGCGGCCGGCCGAATTCGTGTTCGAAAGCCTAGTCGAGCGGCTAAAGCGCGAATCCAAGGCTGGGACCGAGACGCAGAGCGACGCGGCCTAAGGCACCCAACGCGCGCCCCTGGTCGCGGGCGAGCCCGATCAATCCCCACACCGTCCACGGCCTCGGCAGCAGCGCCTTGAGAATCGCGCCCGGCGCCAAGCCGCCATCAGGCAAAATAGCGTCCATCACCCAGGGCGGGATGGTGCGCGAAGCGTGGTCGGCGATGGCACGGATGGCGAGGAACGGCGCGCCGCGCGCGGCGGCGGCCGCGGCCGCGCCGAGGCTCTCCATGTCGACCGCGGCGGCGCCAGTACGTGCGGCGCATTCCTGTTTCGCATCCGTCGTCAATAGCGGCGCATCCGATCCGAAGATCGTTCCTCCCGCCACCTCGCCGATGCCAGCGAGCGCCGCCGCGACCGCGTTCCGCCACGCCGTATCGGCCGGATAACGCCGCTCACGACCGACGATTGCGTCCGCGATGATCACCGTCCCTGGCCGGAACGTCGGGTCGAGCCCGCCCGCGACCCCGAAACTCAAGATCGCCCCGCAGCCTTGGTCGAGCAGCTTGCGCGCGGCGGCCTCGGCGCGCGCGGCCGAGGCGCCGGCGGCGGCGACCCGAGGCCGGCGATCCGAGGGAATCGCGTCGAAGATTTCGGCTTCGACGGTGAGGCCGGTGATGACCCCGACTCTGGCCACTTACAACCCGTGGGCCGGGCGGCGGGCGTTGGCCGCCGCGAGGTTGCGGTAGCGCGCCAGCGCCCACAGCGGGAAATAGGCGCTGTAGCCGTGATAACGGAGGAAAAAGACGCGCGGAAAACCAACCGCATTGTACAGCTCTTCCGCCCACTTGCCGCCCTCGCGCTTGGCGGTAAGCAGATAGCGGATACCGCGCGCGACCTGCTGGCTGTCGACCCCGCCTGCCGCCATCAGGCCGAGCACCGCCCATGCGGTGTGCGACGGCGTGCTCGCCTTGACCTCGGCCTTGCGCTCGGGCCAATAGGTCGCGCAGTCCTCGCCCCAGCCTCCGTCGTCACGCTGGCGCAACTTCAGCCAGTCCACCGCCTTCCGGATGTGCGGCGCGGTCATGTCCTCGCCCGCGGCGTTGAAGGCGGCGAGCGCCGACCAGGTGCCGTAGATGTAGTTGGTGCCCCAGCGGCCGAACCAGGATCCGTCCGGCTCCTGTTCGCGGCGCAGGTATTCGAGCCCGCGCGCCATCGCCGGGTGGGCGCGACCGTAGCCGATTTGGGCGAGAAAGCCGATGCAGCGCGCGCTTACGTCGGCGGTCGGTGGATCGAGCAGCGCGCCGTGATCGGCGAACGGAATATGGTTGAGGACGTAGTGGGTGTTGTCGGCGTCGAACGCGCCCCAGCCGCCGTTGGCGCTCTGCATGCCGACGATCCATTCGGCGGCCCGCGCGATGCGCTCGCGGTACTTCTCCGGGTCGGCCCGGTGCAGCGCCATCGCCACCACCGCGGTGTCGTCCACGTCCGGGTAATGATCATTGCGGTATTGAAACGCCCAGCCGCCCGGACGCACCCCGGGACGCGTCGCCGCCCAGTCGCCCTTGACGTCGAGGATTTGGCGCTCGGCCAGCCAATCGGCGGCACGCGCCACCGTTGCGGAATCGGCGCGCAGGCCAGTTTCCATCATCGCATGTAACGCAAGCCCGGTGTCCCAGATTGGCGACAGGCAGGGCTGGCAATAGCTCTCGTCCTTGCCGTGCGCCAGCAGCTTGGCAATCGACTCGCGCGCGACGGCGACATCGGGATGATCCTTGGGATAGCCGAGCGCATCGTAAGCCATGACCGCGTTGGCCATCGCCGGAAAGATGCCGCCGAAACCGTCCTCGCCGTTGAGACATTCCTTGACGAACGCCATCGCCCGTTCGATTCCCTTCCGTTCGAGGAATTTCGGAAACAGCGGTTCCAGGAACCGCCCGACCCGGTCAAGGACCAGCAGAATGTTGCCGATCCGGCTGCCGGTCGGATTGGTCATATAGTCGCGCTCGCGCTCCGGCGGCACGACGAACAATTCGCGGATATCGACCCGGCGCGGGTTGCGGGCCTTGGTCTTAAGGGTGGCGAGTACGAACAGCGGCACCATCACGGTGCGCGACCAGTAAGACACCTTGTCGATGTGGAAGAAAAACCACTTGGGCAGCAGCATAGCCTCGACCCGGATCAGGGGCGTCGCTCGCCACGGCACCTGCTCGAACATAGCGAGCGCGATGCGGGTAAAGACATTCGATTTCGCCGCGCCGCCGTGGGCGAGGATCGCTTCGCGCGCGCGGCGCATGTGCGGGGCATCGACAGGATCGCCGACCAGTTTCAGCGCGTAGTATGCCTTGACCGAAGCGGAAATATTGAAATCTCCGTCGTGAAATAGCGGCCAGCCGCCGTGCGCGCCCTGGATGCGACGCAGGTAGACCGCGAGCCTTCGTTCGAGCGCGTCGTCGATCTCGCCGAGATAGTGGTGGAGCAGGATCAGTTCCGCCGGAATGGTGGCGTCGGCCTCCAATTCGAACAGCCAATGCCCGTCACCGGCCTGGTGTTCCGCGAGCCAGGAGCGCGATTCGCCAACCGTACGTTCCACCTCATCGCGCGCTGGCGAAATCGGTTGAGCGGCAACCTCGGGCGCGGAGGCGGGCAGCGTCCCGTGCATAACGGCCATGTTTGTCAAAGGGTTACAAAGTTTCGGGAACGGAGCCCCGTGCCCGTCGGCACGGCTTTGTGTCAAATACCGCCCGATTTTTCAAGGGGCGCGCGTTTGGAGCACGGCCCGGGCCGCGCCCACGCCCGAGCGAATCGCCCCTTCCAGCGTCGCGGGCAGCCCCGTGTCGGTCCAATCCCCGGCGAGAAACAGGTTGCGCCACGGCGTGCGGGTCTTGGCGCGGCGGGCAAGATTGGCGGGCGTTTGGGCGAAGGTCGCACGCTTTTCCTTGACGATCCGGTGTGCGGGCAAGGGCATGGCGCCGAGAGCGAGCGCCCGGCGCACGTCGTCCCACACCTTCGCCGCGATCGATTCCGAATCCTCCTCGGCAAGCCGATCGGCGGCGCTGACGGTGACCGAGGCGATGCCGTCGCGCGCGAATATCCACTGCGCCGTGCCGCCGACGAGGCCGAGTAGGCGCAGGACTCCCGCGCTCGCCGGAACCCGGAAATGGGCGTTGACGATGGCACGGGCCCCTTCCGGCGTCGGAATGCCGGGCAGGAATTCGCCGATCAAGCCGTGCGGCAGGGCGACGATGATCGAATCGCTCTCGCCGAGGACGAGGTCGCCGTCGACAAAGCGGATCGCGCACGCGCGATCGCTTGCCAGGTCGATGGCGCGCAGGCGCGCGTTGAAACGCACGCGCGCGCCCCGCACGGCGAGATACGCGAGCGCGGGCTCGATCAGGCTCGGCCCCAATCCGCGCCGCGCGATCAACGGCCGGCAGGCGCGTGCCCCCTGCCCGACCGTTTCGCGCAAAACCGCCCACAGCAGCGTCGCGGCGACTTCGTCCGCTTCGGCGTTGAGCACCGCGAAGACGAGCGGATCCCAGAACATTTCGCGTCCCGGCGATCCCTTGGGAAGGCCGAGCGCTTCGGCTACGGTCAGCTTTTGCCCGGCGAAGGCGAGCCCGAGGCCGCGCAGGTAATCCATCGCCGAGGTTCCCGGCGCGCGGGTTGCGGCCGAAAACGCCCAGCGCGGAAACGGCCCCGGCGACAGCCGGATGTCCCAGCGCTCGCCGTCGCGCACATCGAGGAACGGAAAAACGGCATCCGCTTCGTGCATCGACGTGCGCGCGCCGATTCGTTCCAGGTAGGCGACGGCGGCGCGGTTGCCGCTGAGGAGCAGGTGGTTGCCGTTGTCGATCAGCCCGCCGAGCGCGTCGTCGTGAAACGAACGGCAGCGCCCGCCCGCGTGACCGGCGCCTTCGTGCAAGACGACGGGGGTACCCGATCCGGCCAACTCCACCGCCGCCGAAAGCCCGGCGATGCCCGCGCCAATGATATGGACGGTTCCCCCCATCGCTTACGCCAGCCCGTGACGCAGGACGATCCACGCCTTTTCCCAGCGCGACGGTGAAACGGCGGGACGCGGCGGCGCGAAACCGCGCGCCACCAGGCGGCGAAAGGTGCTCCAATACGCTTCCATCATCAGCACGGCGGGCTTTCGCTCGCGCGCGCCGATGCGGGCGAGCAGGCCGCGCGCCTCTACGAACCGCGCGCGGGCGAGATTCGCGATTTCGGCGCACGCCGCGGCGATCCCGGGGTGAGCCAGGGCGGCGGCCGCGTCGTCACTCGGAATTCCTTGGCGCGCGAGCAGATCGACGGGAAGATAGAGTCGGTCGCGTTCCGCGTCCTCGTCCAGATCGCGCAGGATGTTGGTGAGCTGCAACGCCTCGCCCAGCGCCTTCGCCAGCGGATCGCCGAGCGTCCGCTCGATCCCGAACACCGGACTGGAGAGTCGCCCGACCGCGCAAGCGACGCAATCGCAATAACGGAGCAGCGCGGGCTGATCGGCGAAACGGAGCCGGTCGGCGGCGTCCATCCGCATGCCCTCGATCACCGCGAGAAAATCGCACATCGAAAGGCCGAACGAGGCGACGGGTGCAATCAGCGCGCGCGCGATCGGTTCCGTTGGGTGCCCTTGAAATAGACGCTCGATCTCTTCCGCCCAGGCATCGAGCCGGGCAGCCTTGGCCGGCGCCGACAAATCACCGTCGGCGATGTCGTCCACCTCGCGGCAAAAGGCGTAGACGGCATACATGGCGCGCCGCCGCTCGGGCGACAGCACGCGCATGCCCCAATAAAACGACGTGCCCGAGCGACGCACAACCGCTTCCACCAGGCGGTCCAGCGCGGCCGTGTCCGTCGCTCCGGTCATGAATACGATCGCCCTTTCCAACCGCCGCCCTTGCCCGCCCAGTGGCGCCTGGCCGAATCGAGCGTCATCAGCGCATACAGCACGCCGGCGAGCGGCAGGGTCAACATATACGGCGGCGCGATCCCGTACAGCCGCACCGTTGGCGCGTAGGCCGCCGCCATCAGGCCCCAGGCGCCGACACCGGCGAACGCGGCAAACCCTTCGCCCGCCGCCACTCCATAAACCGCCGCGACCGGCGGCACAACATAGAGCACGACCATGCCGGCCAGCGTGCCGAGGAGGGCCGACAGGGACCGATTCAGTTGTTCGAAGGCCGAGCGCGCCACCATCCGCCACACCTCGCCGAGCCGGTCGTAGGGGCGAAGGCTAAAAGCGTGCTCGGCGAGGCCGAGCCAGATCGGCCCTCGGGCCTTGACCTCGCGCGCGAGCGCGCAATCGTCGATCAGGCGGTCGCGGATGTGCTCGACCCCGCCGATGTCCGCAAGCGTATCCCTCCGCACCAGCATGCAGCCCCCGGCCGCCGCCGCCGTCGGCCGGTTCGGGTCGTTCACCCATGGAAACGGATAGAGCTTCTGGAAGAAGAATATGAACGCCGGAATCAGCAGCTTTTCCCATCCCGCTTCGCAACGGAGCTTGACCATGAGCGAAACGAGATAAAGCTGTTCCGTTTCCGCCTTAGCGACCAAGCGGCGGAGAGTGGCGGACTCGTGCACGATATCGGCGTCGGTTAATAGCACGTAGGCGGAGGGGGGGGCGAAGCATGCGGCCTCGGCCAAGCCCTGATGCACTGCCCACAGCTTGCCGGTCCAACCGGGCGCGAGCGGCGCGCCAGTGACCACCCGCAACCGTTCGGGTGCGCCCACGCCCGCCGCCGCCTTGCGCGCCACATCAGCGGTGCCGTCCCGGCTGTTGTCGTCGACCAGCTCCACCGTGAAACGGCCCGGATAGTCTTGTCGCAGTAGTGATTCGACGGCTCGGCCGACGAACGCCGCCTCGTCGCGTGCCGGAATCACCGCGACCACTTCGGGCCAAGCCGCCGGCCCCGGTCCGACATCGAACAAGCGCTGATCGGCGCGCCAGAATCCGCCGCGCGCGACGAGCAAACAGGCCCAGGCTGCGAGCGCAAGCCCGCTCGCAACGTCGAACGCAGTCACGACAGAAATCCGGCCAATGCGCCCTTGAGGCAGCACACGAGGAACGCGGGCTTGCCGAGTTGCACTCGTCGCACGAGCGGATCCTCCCGCCTGAGGCGCGCGATCAAGGCATCGGCGATGGCAACGATAGCGCCCGATTCCATCGCCAGCCGGCGGCTGGCGAGCCCGGCCGGCAGCCTTCGTGCTGCCACCATCAGTTGTGCGGTCGCGTCTAGCGTGCGGTCGATCACCCGGCGCAACATGGGCGAAGCGGCGGACGCGTTCAGTTCCTCGATTCGAGCTCCTTCTGCCGCGAGCCAATCGCCCGGCAGGTACACCCGGTCGAGGGCACGATAGTCGGCCTGGCAATCCTGGAGGTGATTGATCACCTGCAACGCCATGCAGAGCGCGTCCGACGGCCCGTAGCCGTCGCACGAGCCGCCGTGCAGATCGAGCAAATAGCGCCCGACCGGAGCCGCCGACAGAATGCAATAGCTCATCAGGTCGTCCCAATCCTTGTAGCGGAGCTTGGTCGCGTCCTGCTTGAAGGCGGCGATCAGGTCGAGGCAATGGCGGGACGGCACACCGGTTTCGTCCAAGCTCGCGCGCATCCGATGCGCGGTGGCGTACGCGGGGTCCCGCTCGCGCCCCGAGAGGGCCTCGGCGAATCCGGTCAAGCGGCGGATTTTCTCGTCCGCGGGCAGAGCGGGATTGTCGGCGATGTCGTCGATGGCGCGGGCGAAAGCGTAAAACGCGGCCACGTGCGGGCGCAAAGCGGCTGGCAGCAGAATCGATCCGACCGGAAAATTCTCATACGCCGCGTCCTTGCCCGACGGCGTTTCGACGGTGGATGCGGGCGCGGACACGTTCATGGCGCGATGGGCATAGCGTGATCGCGCGAAGTCGCGCGTCAGGCGCCTTTCTTGACGCGTGCGCGCAGTTCGGACAGGAACGCCGACATGCTGCTGTTGTTGCGGCTGAAAACGGACGCGAATTCCTGGCGCTGGGTCACGCCCATGCTGATGCCCTTGACCATCACGTCGACGATCTTGAATTTTCCGTCGCGGGTCCGTACCCGCCAATCGACCTCGACTGGCTCGGGCTGATTGCCGCGCACGATGGATGAATAAACCATAGTATCGCCGCCTTCGATCGTCACGGTGCGCGAAACTTCCAGCTTCTCGCCCGCGTATTCGGTGAAGCGGTCGACGTAGCTGTAGACGATCAAATCCTCGAACAGACGGAGGTATTCCGCACGTTCCTCGGCCGACGCCGTGGCCCACGGACGGCCGAGCACCCAGCGGGCGATGATTTCCACCGCGAAATGGTCGTTGAGCAGCACGCGAAAGCGGCGGATGCGCTCCTCGCGCGGGGTTCCTTTGTCGGTCAGCGCGGCGACCGCCTTGTCAGCGAGGTACTCGATGAACTGGGCAGGTCCTGGCGCTGCCTGGGCGCGGGCAACCAACGACACGTTTACGGACCCGGCCAACGCTAGGCCCGCGATCAAAAACCACCGACGCTCGATTTCGGTTGGCATCCCGTTCGTCCCAGGGGCAGTGCTCAGATGGCCTCGGACGGGAAAGACTGCCCCAAAGAGCGGGAAAATCAAGACCCAGACTTCTACGTCGAAAGGCCCGCCTTAATGCGCCATCAGGAGCGGCACGGTCGCGTTGTCGAGGGCGTAGCGGGTTACGCCCCCGAGGATCATCTGGCGGAGCCGGTTGCGGGTATAAGCCCCCATCACCACCATGTTGGCGCCGATCTGGATGCAATCCTTGAACAGGACCTCGCCTTCGATCCGCCCGGTGAGCGGCAGATTGTGGGTCGAGGCCTGGACGCCGAACCAGCCGAGATAGGTGAGCATTTCCGGCACCTCCGGCGCGGCGGGCGTTTCGCCGACCGCCGTCACCACCGTCACTTCCCTGGCGCGCTCGATGAATACGGTGGCCCCGGCGATAGCGCGCGCGGCCTCTTTGCTGCCGTTCCAGGAGATGGCGATCTTGGAGCCGATCGGGTCACCGTCGTAGTTGGGCGGAACCACCAGAACCGGGCGAGCGGTTTCGAACAGGGACGTGTTCAGCGTCATGGTCGTGCCGACGTCGCTTTCGGGCATCGGACGGGGCAGCACGATCAACCCGGTCAGGCGTCCGCGCCGGGAGACGATTTCCTCCTCGCGCCCGGTGTCCTCGATCCATGCGACCGACGCTCGCCCCGGCGCCGGACGTTCGATCACCGGCAAGTCGTATTTCTTGCAGACCTCGTCGTAGATAGCGCGTGCGCGAGCGGCGCGCTCGCGCGATTCTTTTTCCGCCACGTCCATGATCTCTTCGACCAGAGTGCCGGATACACCCTCGCCCAGGATCGGCACCGCGTCGCGCGGGTCGCCGCGCACATGTAACACGTCGAGATGAGCGGACAAGTCGCGCGCCACTACGAATGCTGCGCTCAGCGCCGGACGCGACAATTCCGTACCATTGACGACGGCGAGAATAGATTTGATGGCCATGGGTTACCCCCTTATTCGCCCCCTCCCCACTCGGTTTGAATATAAGCCGCCCGCCGAAGGTTTCAAAGCGCGTTACCGGGTCTATGGTCACTCGTCCGCCGGCTGCTCGCATGTCCGGACTGTCCGCCTAGGTGATTTACAGGGGGGCGGCATTCGTATTCAATCCCGATCAACCTCGGCCCATCGGCCTCGATGGCGACATGGGGATCATCGCGGGGGCTTGCGGTCGGAAGGCGTGGCATGGACGGCGACATCATCGTCGAGACGGTCAGCTTAACCAAGCATTTCCGCGGCTTCACGGCCCTGCGCGAAGTCAATCTTCGGGTTCGCGCTCGCACTATTCATGCCATGATCGGACCCAACGGCGCGGGCAAGACGACCTGTTTCAACCTGATCACCAAATTCCTGCCGCCGTCCGACGGGCGCATACTGTTCAAGGGCCGCGACATCACCGGCGCCAACCCGGCCGACATCGCGCGCATGGGGATGATCCGGAGTTTTCAGATATCGGCCGTGTTCCCCCATCTGACCGTCCTCGAAAACGTACGCATCGCGCTGCAACGGGCGCGCGACGATTCGTTCCATTTCTGGAAATCCGAACGATCGCTGGCGGAGTTGAACGGCCGCGCGATGGCGCTGCTCGACGACGTCGGGCTGGCCGATCTGGCCGATCTCTATGCCGTCGAATTGCCCTACGGACGGAAGCGAGCGCTGGAAATCGCGACCACGCTGGCGTTGGAGCCGGAGATGCTGCTGCTCGACGAACCCACGTCGGGCATGGGACGCGAGGACATTAAGCGGATTTCCGATTTGATCCGCCGCGTCGCCGCCGACCGGACGGTCCTGATGGTCGAACACAACCTGTCGGTCGTCGCCGACCTCTCCGACACGATCACTGTGCTCGCGCGCGGCGAGGTGCTGGCCGAAGGCCCCTACGCCGAGGTGTCGCGCGACGTGGCCGTGATCGAAGCCTACATGGGCACCGGGGCGGGAACGTATCATGCCTGAGATGGTGCTCGAAGTCGGCGATTTGCATGCCCACTACGGCGAATCCCATATCCTGCACGGAATGACCTTTTCCGTGCCCCGGGGCGAGGTGGTGACCCTGCTCGGGCGCAACGGCGTTGGCAAGACCACCACTATGCGCGCGATCATGGGCATGATCGACCGGAGGTCGGGTTCGGTTCGCTATCGCGGCGACGAGTTGATCGGCCTCGCACCCGAAAAAATTGCTCGCAAAGGTATTGCCTATTGCCCGGAGGAACGGGGCATTTTCGCCAGCCTGTCGGTCAAGGAAAACCTTCTGCTGCCGCCGGTGGTGCAGGACGACGGACTGTCCGTCGCTGAGGTGTACGGGCTGTTTCCGATCCTCAAGGAGCGCGGCGCCAGCCAGGGCACCAAACTCTCCGGCGGCGAGCAGCAAATGCTAGCCATTGCCCGCATCCTGCGCACCGGCGCCCATCTGCTGCTTTTGGACGAGCCGACCGAGGGCCTCGCGCCCGTGATCATTCAGCAGATCGGCGCGACCATACAGCGGCTTCGCGAAAAGGGTTTCACGGTGCTTCTGGTCGAGCAGAACTTTCATTTCGCCGCGACTGTCGCCAATCGCCATTACATCGTCGAACACGGCCAAGTGGTGGATATGATCCTGAACGACGACGTCGCGGCCAACGAGGAGAAGCTTAAGACCTACCTCGGCGTTTGATGGCCGCCGGGGTATCCGTTCGAACCATCGCAACCAGGAAGGAGGCTTGCATGCGTATCATGATGAAGGTGTTTATGGGCGTCGCCGCGGCGGCGATCGCCGCCGTTGGCCCCGCGTCGGCGCAACAAATGTCCGACGGCGTCGTCAAGATCGGCGTGCTCAACGATCAATCGGGACTGTACGCCGATCTGTCGGGGCCGGGATCGGTCTGGGCCGCGCGCAAGGCGGTTGCGGACTTCAAACCTTCGTTCAAGGTCGAAGTCATCGCCGCCGACCACCAGAACAAGCCCGACGTCGGCGCCAGCATCGCCCGTCAGTGGCTCGATGTCGATAAGGTGGACATGATCGTCGACGTGCCGACCTCGTCGGTGGTGCTGGCGATCAACCAGATCGTTAAGGAAAAAAACAAGGTCCTGATGGTCTCAACCGGCGCTACCGCCGACTTGACCGGCAAGGCCTGCACGCCCAACAGCGTGCATTGGACCTACGACACCTGGGCGCTTGCCAACGGCACCGGCAAGGCGATCGTGAAGACCGGCGGCGATACCTGGTTCTTCATCACCGCCGACTACGCCTTCGGCCATGCGCTCGAGCGCGATACCGAAGCCGTGGTCAACGCCAACGGCGGCAAGGTGCTGGGCAAGGTGCGGACGCCGTTCCCCGGCACTACCGACTTTTCGTCGTTCCTGCTCCAGGCGCAAGCCTCGAAGGCGAAGATCATCGGCCTCGCCAACGCCGGCGGCGACACCATCAATTCGATCAAGCAGGCGGCCGAATTCGGCATCGTCAAGGGTGGGCAAAACCTCGCCGGTCTGCTGGTGTTCCTGACCGACATCCACGCCCTCGGCCTGCAGACCGCTCAGGGCCTGATCATGACCGAAGCGTGGTATTGGGACATGACCGACGCCAACCGCGCCTTCGCCAAGGAGTTCGCGGAGGCCAACAAGGGCAACCACCCGACCATGGGCCAGGCCGGCGTCTACTCGGCGGTCTATCACTATCTGCGCGCGGTCGACGCCCTCAAGTCCGACGCCGACGGCGCCAAGGTGGTAGCGAAGATGAAGGAGATGCCGACCGACGACAAACTGTTCGGCAAGGGCCAAGTCCGCGCCGACGGCCGCCACATCCATCCCATGTACCTGTTCGAGGTCAAGAAGCCCTCCGAATCCAAGGGACCGTGGGATTACTACAAGGTTCGCGCCACCATTCCGGCTGACGAAGCCTTCCGTCCCCTCAAGGACGGCGGCTGTCCGCTGGTGAACTGACGCCGGACCGAGTCTTAGAACCGGAAAGAAGGGCGAGCTTGGGCATGTTCACGATCCTCGGCATTTCGTCGCAGGCGCTGTTCGGCCAATTGCTGATCGGGCTGATCAATGGCGCGTTTTACGCGATGTTGAGTCTCGGGCTCGCCCTGATTTTCGGGTTGCTCAACATCATCAACTTCACTCACGGCGCCCAATACATGATGGGAGCGTTCGTGGCGTGGTTGTTGCTGACTTATGCCAGCGTCGGTTACTGGCCGGCGCTACTGATCGCGCCGATCATCGTCGGAGTGACCGGAATCCTCGTCGAGCGCCTGTTCCTGCGCTGGCTTTACAAACTCGATCATCTGTACGGCTTGCTGCTCACCTTCGGGCTCGCGCTCATGCTTGAGGGCGGATTCCGCCAATTGTACGGCGTGTCGGGACTGCCGTATCAAATTCCGCAGGAGTTGCTCGGCGCCTACAACCTGGGATTCATGTTCCTGCCCAAGTACCGGGCCTGGGTGGTGGTCATTTCCCTGGTGGTATGCCTCCTCACCTGGCTCCTGATCGAAAAGACCAAGCTCGGTTCCTATTTGCGCGCGGCGACGGAAAATCCGTCCTTGGTGCGTGCCTTTGGCATCAACGTTCCGGTCATGATCACGCTTACCTACGGGTTCGGCGTAGCGCTCGCCGCGTTCGCCGGCGTGCTCGCCGCGCCGATCTACCAGGTCAGCCCGATCATGGGCTCGAACCTGATCATCATCGTGTTCGCGGTGGTGGTGATCGGCGGCATGGGATCAATTTTGGGCTCGATCGTTACCGGCTTCGCGCTCGGCCTGATCGAAGGGTTGACCAAGGTCTTCTACCCCGAAGCCTCCAGCACGGTCATCTTCGTCATCATGGCGATCGTGCTGCTGATCAAGCCCACGGGATTGTTCGGGCGGAGAACGTGATCCAATGAACGCCCGCCTGCTCTCCTATTTTGCCCTTCTCGTCCTCGCGTTGGTGGCGCCGGCGGCGGTCTATCCGGTTTTCCTGATGAAAGCGCTCTGTTTCGCGCTGTTTGCGGCCGCTTTCAACTTGTTGCTCGGTTACGTCGGATTGCTGTCGTTCGGCCACGCCGCCTTTTTCGGTTTCGCCGCTTACATCACGGGACATACGGCCAAGGTCTGGGGCTGGTCGCCGGAAATCGCCATATTGGCGGGCGCGGCGGCGGCGGCGGCGCTCGGAATCGTCTTCGGCTGGCTAGCCATTCGCCGCCAGGGCATTTACTTCGCCATGATCACGCTCGCGCTGGCGCAGATGCTGTATTTCTTTTGCGTTCAGGCGCCTTTCACCCACGGCGAGGACGGCATCCAGGCCATTCCCCGCGGCCGGTTGTTAGGTTTGATCGACCTCAACGACACGTTGACCATGTACTACTTCGTCCTTGCCGTGTTCGTGGCCGGGTTTCTGCTCATTCAACGCGCCATTCATTCCCCCTTCGGCCAAGTGCTCAAGGCGATCCGCGAAAACGAATCCAGGGCCGTGTCGCTCGGTTACAGCGTCGACCGCTACAAACTTACCGCCTTCGTGCTGTCGGCGACGCTGTCCGGAGTGGCCGGCTCCCTGATGACGTTGGTGTTCAAGTTCGCGACCTTAAACAGCGTGCACTGGCACATGTCGGGGGACGTCGTGTTGATGACCCTGCTGGGCGGCGTCGGCACGGTGCTTGGCCCTGTGGTCGGCGCGTTCCTGGTCGCCGCGCTTCAGCAGTATTTGGCGCAACTGGGCGCATGGGTCACCATCGTCCAAGGGTTCATCTTTTTCGTCTGCGTGCTGTTGTTCCGTCGCGGCATCGTCGGCGAAATCAACGCCCTGTTGCGCTGGCACCGCTTGGCGAAGAAAGCGGACTAACATCGACGTCCAAGACAGTACTGGCTTGAGCGAGCGTTTCCTCGGGCGTGCCGCCGCTGTCGATCCGGATCCAGGTGATTTCGCCGAGATCGTAGGTCATCTGCCGCCGAAGAACCTCGGCGGTTGCGTCGGATACGTTGGCTGTCCGTTCGATCACGCGCCGCTCCATGATCGCCGAATCGGCCGAGAGCCACAGGCCGTCGAACGGTACTCCGCAGGTGCGTGCGACGGAAGCGATGCGTTCCCGTTCCGCCGGCGCCGCGAATACCGCGTCCGCGACCACCGAGCGGCCTGCGCGCAACGCCGCCCCGACGCGATTTATCATCTCGGCGTAGGTACGCGCGGTCATGTCCGCCGTGTAGCCGTCGGAGCCGAGACGGTCATGCAAGTTCACGCCGGCCAACTGCTTACGGATCACGTCGGTCCGCACCACCCGTGCACCCGGCGCAGTCCCAAGCCAGGGGGCGAGCACGTCCGCGAGCCGGGATTTGCCGCTGCCGGAAAGCCCGCCGACGGCGATCAGGCGGGGTTTATCGGGCGCGAGATAAGTGAAGGCTTCCTGCAAATACCGGCGCGATTCCTCCAACCGGGCGCGGGCCTGTTCGGCATTCGTTATGGCGCGCGCCGCCGTCGCGCCCACATGGGCGCGGATCGCGGCGCGGAGCGACAGGAACAACGGCAATGCCGCTAAGCCCTCTTCGTCGCCGGTCGCATCGAGATAGCGGTTGAGAAATTGGCCGGCCAGGGTCCGTTGATCGAGGTGGTCGAGGTCCATCACCAGAAAAGCGGCGTCGTAGAGCGTGTCGATGACGGCGAAGGTTTCGTTGAACTCGATGGCGTCGAACAGGACCGGATGGCCGTCGATCAGGCAGATGTTGCCGAGATGGAGATCGCCATGGCAGCGGTGCACCCGGCCGCCATCGCGGCGGCGTTCGAGCGGGTCGCGCAGCGACGCCAGGCGCGCTTCCGACGATTGCCGCAGGCGCTCGATATCGGCTGTGTCGAAGGCGCCGGAGGCGGGTCCGGCCATGCTCGCGGCGTTGCCGGCGATGGTGTGCGCGAAGCCGGCGACCGAATCCGCCTCGCGGTGCACCTCGGCGTCGCGGTGGAAACGGGCGACCGTTTCCGCCAATTCCACGATCCGGCCGCGGTCGAGGGCGCCCATGCGCGCCAAGCGGTCGAAAAGCGTCGCCTCGTCGAAACGGGTCATCTCCACCAGCCATTCGACCGGCTCGCCCGGCCCGCCGAGAACGAGTCCCCCTCCCGGCGCGCGCGCCAAGGGAACGACGCCGCGGTAAATCGCCGGCGCGGCGCGGCGGTTGACGGCAATTTCCGCTTCGCACGCCGCGCGGCGTTTTTCCAAGCTCGAAAAGTCGAGATAGGGGTAGCGCACCGCTTTCTTGAGCTTGAAGGCGCGCGCCCCCGCGAGAAAAACGACCGAGATATGGGTTTCGATCCGGCGCACCTCCTTGATGCCCGCGCCGTAGGACGACGGCTCGGACAGGAAGGCGACCGCCTCGGTTTGATTTTCGAGGCTCATCGCGCGCCAGACATGGGACGGCCGTCGTCACGCAGCCAGACGTAGAGCGCGGGAATCGTCAGCATGGTCAGCGCGGTCGACGACGCCAACCCGAACACCAGGGAAATGGCGAGCCCCTGGAAAATCGGATCGAGCAGGATGAAGGCGGCGCCGGTCATCGCCGCGGCCGCCGTCAGCACGATCGGCTTGATGCGGATCGCGCCCGCCTCCAGGAGCACGTCGCGCAAGGCGGCGCCCTTGCCTTGGCGTTGACGGATGAAATCGACCAGCAAAATCGAGTTGCGGACGATGATGCCGGCGAGCGCGATGAAGCCGATCATCGAGGTGGCGGTGAACGGCGCCGAAAACACCCAATGGCCGAACACGATGCCGATCAACGTCAGCGGCACCGGCGTCAGGATGACCAGCGGCAGCACGAAGCTGCCGAACTGGGCGACCACCAGGACGTAGATTCCGAACAGCGCGAAGGCAAAGGCGAGCCCCATGTCGCGGAACGTGACGTATGTGATCTCCCATTCCCCGTCCCACAGCAGCGTGACCTTGGATTCGTCCACCGGCTGGCCGTGGAGGCTAATATCCCCTTTCCGGCCCGCGCCCGCCCATTCGGTGCCGGCGAGCCGGTCGCCGATCGCGAGCATACCGTAAATCGGCGCCTCGAAGCGCCCGGCCAGTTCGGCCGTCACGTAATCAGCGAAGCGCCCGTCGCGACGATAGAGGGGATAGGAGCCGCGCTCGCGCCTGAGCCGCACCACGTCGCCGATCTCGACGTTGGCGCCGGAATCGGCGGCCTCGCCCGGCGCGGCGATCGGGGTGGAAAGCAGCCGTTCGGCCGGCACCAGCGCTTCCTTGGGTAGGCGCACGGCGATCTCGACCGGATTGATGCCGGACCCGCGATGGGAATAGCCGACCCGCACGCCGGCGGTCCTCGATCTCGATCTCGCGCACCGTGAATTCGTTCGCGCCGACCATCCCCGAACGCGCCAACAGCGCGACGGCGAAGACAAACCACCCGATGCCGGATTGCCTGCCGTCGATCATTCCTCGCCCTCCGTTCAGCCGTAGACAGCGCGCTGCTCGACCACCCCTTCGGGGTCTTCGTGTACGATGACCTCGGCGTTGGGATACGCCGCCATGATCTTTTTCATGACGTTCTCCGAGATTACGTGAACGTCGTGCAGGGTCATGTTGCCGTCGAGTTCAAGGTGAAGCTGGATGAACACATGCGAACCCGAAGAGCGGGTTTTGAGATCGTGAACGCCGCGCACCGCCGGATCCGACTTGGCGATGGCCTTGATCTTGTCGCGATCGGCGTCGGGCAACTCGCGGTCCATCAGGATGTGCAGCGCGCGAGTCCCGATCGACCATGCTCCCCAAAAAATATAGGCGACGATGGCGATGGCAACCAGGGGGTCAGCCATCACCCAGCCGAACTGGGACACCAACACCAACGACACGATGACGCCGGCGTTGGCGAGCACGTCGGTTTCGTAATGGAGCGAGTCGGCGCCGATGGCGAGCGATTTCGTCCGCCGCGCGACGTATTTCTGGAACACGACCAGCCCGAGGGTGACGAGGATGGAAAACACCATCACCGCGATGCCGATGTCGATGTTGGCGAGCGGGCGCGGCCGGAACAGGCGCTCGCCCGCCTGCACCAGCAGGAACGCGGCCGAGCCGGCGACGAACGCCGCCTGGCCAAGTCCGGCGAGCGCCTCCGCCTTGCCGTGCCCGAAGCGGTGTTCCTCGTCCGCCGGAGTAAGCGCATGGCGGATCGCGATCAAGTTGACCAATGACGCGCCGATGTCGAGCAGCGAATCGATCAGGGTCGACAGGAGGCCGACGGAATCGGTGAGCGTCCAAGCTATCAGCTTGGCCGCGATCAGGATTCCGGCGACCGTCACCGAGGCGCGCGCGGCGATTCGAATCAGGCGCACGTTTTCGGCGGGCGCGGACGCTGGCGATGGCGTGGTTTTCGGCATCATCGGCTAAGGGTACAACTTGATCGTCGTCCAGGCGTCGCCTTGGCGATGGTACACTGTCCGGTCGTGCAACCGGAACGGACGTTCCTGCCAGAATTCGATTGTATCCGGCGCCAGCCGGAAACCGGACCAGAAGGACGGCCGCGGTACTTCGCCGATATGGAATTTTGCGGTGAACTCGGCGACGCGTTTTTCGAGCGCGAAGCGGCTTTCCAACGGCTGCGATTGGCGCGAGGCCCAGGCACCGATCCGGCTCGCGCGGTCGCGGCTGGCGAAATAGGCGTCGGCTTCCGCGTCCGCAACCGGCGCGATCCTGCCTTCGACTCGGACTTGGCGATCCAGCGATTTCCAATGAAAACACAAGGCAGCGCGGGGGTTGGCCCGCAACTCCCGCCCCTTGCGGCTGTCGAGGTTGGTGTAAAAGACGAACCCGCGTGCGTCGACGTCTTTCAGCAGCACCATGCGCACCGAAGGCTTGCCGTCGGCATCGGCGGTAGCGAGCGCGACCGCGGTCGGGTCGGAAGGTTCCGCCCGGGTGGCGTCCGCAAGCCAAGCGTGGAACAGCTCAATCGGGTTGTCGGGTTCGGACTTGTTCATCTTGGAATCGGTCTTTGCGATCTAACCTAACTTGTTTATTTATTTAGTTTTTTCATGGTCTTGCAACACGTGCCAGGACCCATAAATTTGCCACATTCGGCGATCAACCTATATCTAATTCGAGCCCGACCCAATCCCTTTCCGAACCCGGCGAGCCGAACTTCAGGAGATCGTACTCAGATGAAAACCACAGGAATCGCTTTGGCGACAGCGGCGGCGGTGTTGCTCGCGGGTTGCCAAAACATGCAGGACAACCCCAAGCAGACCATGGGCACCATCCTCGGCGCCGGCACCGGCGCTCTGATCGGCTCGCAGATCGGCAGCGGCCGCGGTCAGATGGTGGGAATCGCGGTCGGCACGCTGGCCGGCGCGATGCTCGGCAGCGAAATCGGCAAGTCCCTCGACAACGCCGACAAGGCCATGTCCCAACGTACCGCGCAAGCGTCGCTCGAAAACAACCGAACCGGCCAAACTTCGTCCTGGCGCAATCCCGATTCCGGCAACTCGGGCACCTACACGCCGACCAAATACTACCAATCGGCGTCCGGCCAGGATTGCCGCGAGTTCGAACAAACCATCACCGTCGATGGCCTGACCGAACGGGCCATGGGCCGCGCCTGCCGCCAGCCGAACGGAACCTGGCAGGTCGTCCCGTAATCCGCCCGCGCGCGGCGTCCCCAATACGCGACGCGCCCAGGCGCAACATGATCGAGCCGGCCGAAGTTTCGGCCGGCTCTTTCGTTCCGGCCCCCCATTATTTGATGCGGGGCGAGCGCCGTTGTTGCTAAAGTCCCGGCCATGAAAGACCCTTATGCGGTGCTCGGCGTTCGCCGCGGCGCGAGCGCCGAGGAGATCAAGGCGTCCTATCGCCGCCTCGCGCGCGAGTTGCATCCCGATAGCCGTCCCGGCGACGCCCGTTCGGAGGAAAAGTTCAAACACGTCAGTGCGGCCTACGCGCTGCTGTCCAACGCCGAGATGCGCGAACGCTACGACCGCGGCGAGATCGACGCCTCGGGCACGCCCAAGGGGCGTAAGCCCCCGCCCGGCGCGGGCGGTCCCGGGCGACGCAATCCGTTCGATCGCTTCTTCCGCAACCGCAACGCGCACGTGGGCGATCAACGGTGCCAATGTTGATTACACCTTGAAAGTCGATTTTCTCGAAGCTGCCCGCGGCGCGGTCAAGAATGTCGGCATGACCAACGGCAAGCGCCTGAAGGTCACCATTCCGCCCGGCACCCGTCCGGGCCAAATCCTGCGCCTGCGCGGCCAGGGCATGCCCGGTCTCGGCGGCGGCGAAGCGGGCGACGCCTTGGTCGAAATCGCGGTCGATCCGCATCCCGTCTTCCGCGTCGAGAGCGACGACGTCCACGCCGAGCTTCCCGTGACGCTGGCCGAAGCGGTTCTCGGCGGCCGGGTCCAAGCCGAAACCATCGACGGCCCGGTCATGGTGACCGTTCCCGAAGGGTCCAACACCGGTACCACGCTGCGCCTACGCGGCAAGGGTCTCGCCAAGGGTGCCGACCGGCGCGGCGACCATTTCGCCGTTCTCAAGGTCGTGCTGCCTGCCCAACCCGATTCCGAACTGGTCGAATTTGTCCGTTCCTGGAATGCCCGGCATCCCTACCGGGTGCGCGACGAAACGGCCAAGGCCGATTCCGACGATTCGAAGTGACCGGTCGAGGTAAGAGACCGACGTAACGAGGCCCGCGCGATGTTGGTTTTGCGCGTGGCGTCCTTTCGTGTACCATCGCCGTCCCGGTTTCCATCGTTTCAGGGGCTCCCATGACGACTGCGACCTCCGGCCTGATGCGCGGCAAGCGCGGCTTGATCGTGGGCGTCGCCAACGACCGTTCCATCGCCTGGGGCATCGCCAAGGCGGTGCACGCCCAGGGCGCCGAACTGGCCTTCACCTTCCAGGGCGAAGCCCTGGAAAAGCGCGTGCGGCCCTTGGCCGCCGGCATCGGCGCGAACCTCGTGTTGCCGTGCGACGTCACCGACTCCGCCTCGCTCGACGCGGTCTTTCGGGCGTTGACCGAGCGCTGGGCGCGACTCGATTTCCTGGTCCATGCCGTCGCCTATTCCGACAAGGATCAGCTCAAGGGCCGTTACATCGACACCACGCCCGACAACTTCGCGCGCACGATGAGCATTTCCTGCTTCTCCTTCACCGATGTGTGCCGGCGCGCGGAGGCGCTGATGACGGAGGGCGGCAGCCTTTTGACCCTCAGCTATTTTGGCGCCGAGCGGGTCATGCCCCACTACAACGTCATGGGTGTCGCCAAGGCCGCGCTGGAGGCGAGCGTGCGCTACCTTGCCGAGGATCTCGGCAAGAAGCGTATCCGGGTCAACGCGCTGTCGGCCGGGCCGATGAAGACGTTGGCGTCCTCGGCCATCGGTGATTTCCGCTACATCCTCAAGTGGAACGAATACAATTCGCCGCTCCGGCGCAACGTCACGCTCGAGGACATCGGCGGCGCCGGGCTTTATCTGCTGTCCGACCTCTCCAGCGGCGTCACCGGCGAGATCCATCACGTCGACTGCGGCTATAACGTCGTCGGCATGAAGGCGGTCGACGCGCCGGACATCTCGGTGGTGTGAGCTTCATGAGCGGCAACACCTTCGGTCATCTGTTCCGCGTCACCACCTTTGGCGAAAGCCACGGGCCGGCCATCGGCGGCATCGTCGATGGAGTCCCGCCCGGTATCGCGCTCGCCGAATCCGACATCCAGCCCTATCTCGACCGCCGCCGCCCCGGCCAGTCGCGCTTCACCACCCAACGGCGCGAACGCGACAAGGTTCATGTTTTCTCCGGGGTGTTCGAGGGCAAAACCACCGGCGCACCGATCGGGTTCGCTATCTTCAACGAAGATGCGCGCTCAAAGGATTACGAAACGATCAAGGACGTCTTCCGCCCCGGCCACGCCGATTACACCTATTTGATGAAATACGGCATTCGCGATTATCGCGGCAGCGGTCGGGCGAGCGCGCGCGAAACCGCGGTGCGCGTCGCCGCCGGCGCCATCGCGCGCAAGGTACTAGGCGATTCCGTGGTCATTCGCGGCGCGCTGATCCAGATGGGGGGCAAGCGGATCGAGCGTAACCGCTGGAACTGGCGCGAGGTTACGCGCAATTCGTTTTTCTGCCCTGACGCCCGGGCCGCGCGTGCCTGGGAAGCTTATCTGGACGGCATCCGCAAGAAAGGCTCCTCGATCGGCGCAATAATCGAGGTGGTGGCGGAAGGCGTTCCCGCCGGTCTTGGCGAGCCGGTATTCGACCGGCTGGACGCCGATATCGCCAAGGCGATGATGAGCATTCCCGCGGTCAAAGGGGTCGAGATCGGCGCGGGCTTCGCGGCGGCCGCCCTCACCGGCCCCGAGAACGCCGATCACATGCGCGCAGGCCCCAAGGGTCGGCCCAGATTTCTTTCCAACAACGCGGGCGGCATCCTGGGCGGCATATCCACCGGCCAGGACATCGTCGTGCGCTTTGCGGTCAAGCCGACCAGTTCGATCTTGATCCCGCAGCCGACCGTCACCGTCCAAGGCAAGAACACCACTGTTTCGACCAAAGGCCGCCACGACCCTTGCGTCGGCATCCGCGCAGTGCCCATCGGCGAAGCGATGCTGGCCCTGGTGCTTGCCGACCATTTTCTGCGCCAGCGCGGCCAGTGCGGAAAATAGCGACGGGAAACAGGTGCGGTAAATAACTGCCGCTTGAGGTGCCCCATGCCCCAGCCCAAGCACATCGTCAAACTGCCGCCGCTGCCCGACCCGGCGACGCTGGAAGACGACATCAAGAAATACTTCGCCAAGTGCCAGGAAAAGCTCGGCCTGATTCCCTACGTGCTCCGCGCCTACACCGCGAACCCGGACAAGTTCCGCGCGTTCTCGCGTTTCTACAACACGCTCATGCTCGACGATGAGCGCTGCAAGCTTTCGAAGCTTGAGCGCGAGATGATCGCGGTCGTCGTCTCCTGCGCCAACCATTGCTACTACTGCCTGGTCGCCCACGGCCAGGCGGTGCGCGAGTTGTCGGGCGATCCGCAACTGGGCGAGATGATGGTGATGAACTACCGCGTCGCCGAGTTGACGCCCCGCCAGCGCGCCATGCTCGATTTCGCCTGGAAACTGACGGCGACGCCCCACGACGTCGGCGACGCCGACCGCGAAGGCCTGCGCAAGGCCGGATTTTCCGAGCAGGACATTTTCGACATCGCCGACACGGCGGCGTTCTTCAACTACACCAACCGGGTCGCGCACGCCCTCGACATGATGCCCAATCCGGAATATCACGCGAAAAATCGGTGAATAAATATGCTTTTGGAATCAAAGAGTTGAATGTTTCATAAAACACTATATTTTAATGTATTTAATTAAATTTGACATTTATTTAGGTGTAATTTATCGATTTTCTTCATGTCCATCGCTCTCGCCCCCGTCTCCGTCCAATCGGAGATTCCGGTGCCGGTTGCCGTCGAAACTCCGTCGCCGGTTCCCGAAGCCGACCCCTTGAGCGTCGAGCAATGGCGCCGAGCTGGCAACGCCGTCATCATCGACGTGCGCGAGCGGGACGAATTCGATGAAGAGCGCATCCAGGGCGCTCTCCTATTCCCCAAATCCGAATTCAACCCGGCGGCCTTTCCATCGTTCGGCCCGCTCAAGCTGGTTCTCGTCTGCCTCGCCGGCAAACGCTCGCTCGCCGTCGGCGACGCCTTGCGCGCCGCCGGCCGGGTCGAGGCGGTCTCGCTCCGCGGCGGCATGCTCGGCTGGATGGCCGCGGGCTTGCCGGTGGACACTGGCGGCCGATAGCTTTATTCGTGCCTTGCGTTCGGGCGTAACGCCAATCATTTTACTTTACGCGCCATGCACGCCCCCCAACCCGCCATCGCCGAGGCTGATCCGCATACCGTCAAGCGTTGGCTCGACGCGGGCGAAGCGATCCTGATCGACGTGCGCGAAATGCCTGAATACCAGCGCGCCCACATCGCGGGTGCGATGCTGGTGCCGCTTTCGGCGTTCGACCCCAAGCGCATACCGCAGGACGGCATAAAGGTCGTGCTGCAATGCGCGGTCGGCGCGCGCTCGGCCTCGGCTTGCGCCTACCTGCAGGCCCAAGGGTTCGAAAACCTCTACAACTTGCGTGGCGGGCTCCAGGCATGGTCGCAGGCGGGATTACCGATCGAGTTCGGCTGACGTTATTCCCGTTCGGCCGCGATCAGGAATTCCTTATTACCTTCCGGGCCCTCGATCGGGCTTTCCGTGATCCCGAGCACGCGCCAGCCTTGCCCGATCAGCCAGGCTTTGATGCGCTCGCAGACTTCCCGATGCAGCGCCGGATCGCGCACCACGCCCTTCTTGCCGACGCGCCCCTTGCCCACTTCGAATTGCGGCTTGATCAAGGCGATCAGGTGTGCACTTGGCGCGACCAGGGCGAGCGAAGCCGGAAGCACGGTCTCGAGTCCGATGAAGCTCGCGTCGCACGCGACCAGTCGCGGCGGCTCCGGGATCAGACGGGAATCGAGGTTCCGCGCGTTGGTCTTTTCAAGGAGTACCACGCGCGGATCGTGGCGCAGTTTCCAGTCGAACTGACCATGGCCGACGTCGACCGCGTAGACGCGCTTCGCGCTGCGGGCCAGCAAGACGTCGGTGAAGCCGCCGGTCGAAGCGCCGACATCGAGGCAAACGAGCCCTTCGGACGAGATATGGAAATGATCAAGGCCGTGAGCAAGCTTGACGCCCCCGCGCGAAACCCACGGGTGATCTTTGCCTCGCACCTCGATCGGCGTATCGGCATCGATCTGGGCGCCCGGCTTTTCCAGCCGGCTCTCGCCCGCGAACACCAAACCAGCCATGATCAGCGCCTGGGCGCGGGTCCGCGAGTCCGCCAATCCTCGCTCGACCAACAGGACATCGGCGCGGCGCTTATCGGTCGGTGTTTGGGCAACGGGGCGCTTCACAGCGGCGAGCTTAGCATGAGGCGCCTTCACGCCGGCGCGCGCGCGACGTCCGGCAGATACCCCTGCTGAGTGAGCCGGGCGAAGCGGATAATCAGCAGAAGCGCGACGATGCTGAGGCCGAGGGCAAGACCGACCCAAATCCCGACCGCGCCGAGCCCCACCGTGAACCCGAGCAGGTAGCTCGCCCCAAAACCGACGCCCCAGTAGCCGAGCCCGGCGATCAGCATCGGCACGGTCGTGTCGTTGAGCCCGCGCAGGGACTGAATGGCGATGGTTTGCGCCCCATCCGCCATCTGGAACGCCGCCGCGACCGCGAGCAACAGCGTGGCGAGCGCGACGACCGGAGCTCCGTCCGGGGTCGCGGGATCGATGAACAACCCGGCCAGGAATTCGGGCGCCGCGAGCAGAACGACGCTCATCGCCGCCATGAACGTCACGCCGAACGCGAACGCGGTCCAGCCGGCGCGGCGTGCGCCGTCCGGGTCGCGCCGGCCGACCGCATGGCCGACGCGCACCGTTGCCGCCCGATGCCGTAGGGCACCATGAACGAGACCGAGGCGATTTGCAGCGCGATCTGGTGGGCGGCGATCGATACCGTGCCGATCCAACCCATCAGCAGCGCCGCCACCGCGAACACGCCGTATTCCATGAGTATGGCGCCGGCGATCGGCGTGCCGAGGACGAATATACGGCGAAAGATGGCCCAATCCGGCCGCCAAAAGTGTCCGAGAACGTAATAGCGCCGGAACGGCCGGAGTCCGAGAGCAATCGCCAGCATGGCAACGAACATGGCGAGATTGACGAGCGCGCTCGCCAACCCGGCGCCGATCAATTCGAGCCGAGGCAAACCGAACGCGCCGAAGATCAGGGCGTAGGCCAACACGGCGTTGATCGGTACGCCCGCCATCATGACCCACAGCGCCGGCTCCGGGCGGTTGAGGGCTGCGGCGAAGTTGCGCAAGACTACGAACCCGACGGCGGTCGGCAAACACCACAACAGTGTGCTCAAGTATGCGTGCGCGCCGGCGGCGACCTCGGCCGGTTGCCCAAGGGCCAGCAAAAGCGATTCGGATGCGGGAACGGCGGCCAGGCAGAACGGTACTGTCAACAGGATCGTGATCCAGAGCCCCTGGCGCACCACGCGCCGCACGGCGCGCGGTTGGCGCGCACCGAACGCCTGGGCTGCCAACGGCGCGGTCGCCATCACGGTACCCATGCCGACGACGAATGCCGTAAAAAAGACGACATACCCGAGCGTCGCGGCGGCGAGCGCGTTGGCGCCGAGCCGGCCGATCAGGATCACGTCGGTCGTCTGAATGGCGATTTGCCCAAGACTTGTCAGCACGAGCGGGCCGGTCAAAACCAGCGTCGCCCGCGCTTCATCGCGCCAAGCGTCGAGCGCACGCGGCGACAATTCGGTCGAGGAAGTGAAAATGTCGTTCATGGCGGCGCGTGACTACCGTACGCGACAACCCCAAACAACCCTCTACGTCGAAGGCCTTTTTACGGACGTCAAATTACGTGGAGGCGGACATAAGGGAAAGATATTGTCCTGGCGCGGCAGGGACCGGCAACAATCTTGCTGCTCCACGACTAAGCGCGCCGGACCAGTACCGTGTCGTCGTTGGAAGTTTACGCCAGCGCGGCTTGCGCCGCTTCCTCGGCTCGACCGAGCGCCGAAAGTACGGTGGCGGCGATGTGCTTGGCATTCAGCCGCGCCATCTCGTATTGCTTCTCGGGCTTGTCCTGGTCGAAGAATACGTCGGGCATAGTCATCGCCCGCACCTTGAGGCCGCGATCGGTCAGGCCCTCGTTGGCGAGAAACTGGAGAACCTGGGCGGCGAAACCGCCGGAGGAACCTTCCTCGATAGTGACCAGAACTTCGTTGGTCTTCGCCAGCGAGCGGATCAGATCCTCGTCGATCGGCTTGGCGAACCGGGCGTCGGCGATGGTTGGCGATAGGCCGCGGGCGGCCAGCAATTCGACCGCTTTCTGCGCTTCCGTCAGGCGGGGGCCGAGACTCAGGATCGCGACCGCGGAACCTTTGCGCACAATCCGGCCTTTGCCGATCGGAAGCACCGTACCCCGTTCCGGCAATGTGACGCCGACGCCTTCGCCGCGCGGATAGCGCACGGCGGAGGGTCGATCGTCGATGGTGACGGCGGTCGCGACCATGTGCATGAGTTCCGCCTCGTCGGCGGGCGCCATCACCACGAATCCCGGCAGGCAGCAGAGATACGCGAGGTCGAAGGCGCCGGCGTGGGTCGAGCCGTCGGCGCCGACGTAGCCGGCGCGGTCGAGGGTGAAACGAACCGGCAGACTCTGAATCGCGACGTCGTGCACCACCTGGTCGTAAGCGCGCTGGAGGAATGTGGAATAGATCACCGCGAACGGCTTGAAGCCTTCCGCCGCCAAACCGGCGGCGAAGGTGACGCCGTGTTGTTCGGCGATGCCGACATCATAAGTGCGCTTCGGGAACGCTTCGCCGAATTTGTCGAGGCCGGTGCCCGACGGCATTGCCGCGGTGATGGCGACGATTTTGTCGTCGGCCCGCGCCTCCTCGATGAGCGCCTTGGCGAACACGTTGGTGTAGCTCGGCGCGTTGCTCTTCGCCTTGACCTGGACGCCGGTGACGACATCGAACTTGGTGACACCGTGGTATTTGTCAGGCGATTTCTCCGCCGGCGCGTAGCCGTGACCCTTTTGCGTCACGACATGGAGCAGGATCGGCCCCGGCTCCTTGTCGTCGCGGAGATTCTTCAGAACCGGTAACAGGTGATCGAGGTTGTGCCCGTCGATCGGCCCGACGTAATAAAAGCCGAGTTCCTCGAACAGCGTGCCGCCGGTGACCATGCCGCGAGCATACTCCTCGGCCTTGCGCACGGCTTCCTTGAGCGGACGGGGGAACTTGGCGGCGACGTCCTTGGCGAAGTGACGGACCGAACGATAAGGCTTGGACGAGATCAGGCGCGACAGGTATGCGCTCATGGCGCCGACGGGCGGCGCGATCGACATGTCATTGTCGTTGAGCACCACGATCAACCGCTCGTCCATGGCGCCGGCGTTGTTCATCGCCTCGTAGGCCATGCCCGCGCTCATGGCGCCGTCGCCGATGACGCAGACGATGTGGTTGTCGCCGCCCTTGAGATCGCGCGCCACGGCCATGCCGAGACCGGCCGAGATCGAGGTCGAGCTGTGCGCGGCGCCGAACGGGTCATACTCGCTTTCGGAGCGCTTGGTGAAGCCGGAGAGCCCGCCGCCCTGGCGCAGGGTATGCATGCGCGAGCGTCGGCCGGTGAGAATTTTGTGCGGGTAGCACTGGTGGCCGACGTCCCAGATCAGCCGGTCGCGGGGCGTGTCGAACACATGATGCAATGCGACGGTCAGTTCGACCACGCCGAGACTAGCGCCGAGATGGCCGCCGGTGATGGACACCGACCGCACCGTATCGCGCCGTAATTCGTCGGCGAGTTGCTTCAACTGCTCGACGGTGAATCCGCGGATATCGCCCGGATTTTTGACGGTGTCGAGCAGCGGGGTCCCGCTGGGGTTGGGCTGTCCGCTCACGGTTGTGGTTCCTTTGGACTCGAATCTTTTTTCGGGCTGAAACCCGTGGCGTCCCGCTCAGGCCCGCCGGTTGACCACGAAACGGGCCAATTCGTGGAGATAATCGGCTTTTTCGTCGAACATTTCAAGGTGCCGGCCGGCCTGTTCGGCCAGCATCTGGGCCTGGGCCTTGGCCCGTTCGATTCCGAGCAGCGAAACGAAGGTCGCCTTGCCGGCAGCCGCGTCCTTGCCGGTTTTCTTGCCGACTTCGGCCGCCGTGCCCTCGACGTCGAGCAGGTCGTCGGCGATCTGGAAGGCGAGCCCGAGGTCGTGGGCATAGGCCCGGAGCGCGTGGCGTGCGGGCTCGGCCGCCTTGCCGAGGATCGCCCCCGCTTCGCACGCGAACGCGATCAAGGCGCCTGTCTTCATCCGTTGCAGGCGGGTGATCTCGGGCATGTCGAGGCGCTCGTTTTTGGCGAGCAGATCGAGCATCTGCCCCCCGACCATGCCTTCGGCGCCCGAGGCCTTGGCGAGCGCCAGCACCAGTTGGCTGCGCACCTGCGGATCGGGATGGGTCGGCACATCGGCCAGCACTTCGAAGGCCCGCGTCAGGAGCGCGTCTCCGGCCAGGATCGCGGTCGCCTCGTCGAAGCGGACATGACACGTCGGTTGCCCGCGACGAAGATCGTCGTCGTCCATCGCCGGCAGGTCGTCATGCACCAGGGAATAGCAGTGCGCCATTTCGACCGCGGCCGCGGCGCGCAGCGCGCAGCTTTCGGCGACCGCGAACAGTCGCGCGCCGGCGGTGACCATGAAAGGACGGATGCGTTTGCCGCCGCCGAGGGAGGAATAACGCATCGCCTCCATCAGGCGCGACTCGCGCCCGCCACCGACCTTGAGCAGACGGTCGAGCGTTTCGCTGACGGCGCGGGCGCTTTCGGCCATCGCTTTTTGCAGATCGGCCATGGTCCGTCAGTCCGCTTCGCCCGGCTTCGTCGTCGGCGTGCCGTCGGAGGCCAGCACGATCTTGTCGATCCGCGCGCGCGCTTCCTTGAGTTTCTTTTCGCAATGGTTCTTGAGTGCCGCCCCGCGCTCATAGGCCTTGATCGAAGCGTCGAGACCGCCCTTCCCTTCTTCGAGCTGGCGAACGATCTTTTCCAACTCGGAAAGTGCGTCCTCGAAGCTCAATCCGGACACATCGGCGGCGGGGGCTTTGGTCATGGGGTCTCCCGAAGGCGCGGCAGTCTAGCGGCGCGGGCGCAAGTCCCGCAAGACTACGCCGCCATCATTTCTCGCACATGGGCGGCGCTCGATTCGGCCAGGGCCTCGAGGTCGTACCCGCCCTCGAGGCAGGATATCACGCGACCTTTGGCGCTCATTTCGGCGACCGCAAGCAATTCTTTGGTAACCCAGGCGTAATCGTCGGCCCCGAGGCGCATCTGGGCGAGCGGATCGCGTGCGTGCGCGTCGAACCCAGCCGATATGATCAAGAATTCGGGCGCGAAACGCTTGAGCGCGGGTAAAATCGTCCGTCGATATCCGTCGCGGAATTCCGCCGATCCCGCGCCCGGCGGCAATGGCAGGTTCGAAACATTGCCGGCAACTCCAGTTTCGTCCGTATGGCCTGTGCCGGGATAGGCGGGCCACTGGTGGCTAGAGCCGTAAAACAGATCGGCGTCGCGCTCGAACGAATGCTGCGTGCCGTTGCCGTGATGGACGTCGAAATCGATCACTGCCACCCGCTTAAGGCCGTGTACCGCGCGTGCATGGAACGCGGCGACAGCAACGTTGTTGAACAGGCAAAAGCCCATCGCCTGGCCGCTTTCCGCGTGATGGCTGGGCGGCCGCACCGCGCAAAAGGCGTTCTTGGCTTCGCCCGCCATCACCGCGTCCACCGCCGCGCACGCCGCGCCCGCCGCGCGCAGAGCCGCCTCGCCCGACGCCGGCGACATGGCTGTGTCCGGATCGAGATGCAAGTGTCCCCTTTTGGGCACGCTCGCCAGAATTTGGTCGATATAATCGCCGTCGTGAACGCGCTCGATTTGCTCGCGCGCGGCTTTGGGCGCCTCGCGCCAAGCGAGCTTCTCGAACCCCTCTTCCTTGAGGGTCGCTAGCACGGCGCGCAGACGATCGGGGCGCTCCGGGTGATAGTCGCCCGGATCGTGGTCGACGCAAGCCTGATGGGTGAACACAATCGTGGTCATGCGGGGACCTGCCTTGGGCTGTGAAACATGGGCATAATACCTATAACAATTTGAAAATAAAGAAAATTCTTTACGGTTTTGGTGCAATCTGGCGTTAATGAATTCGGCCCCATTTTCGCCATAATCATCCTTCACCTTCAATACCGTTTGGAATGTTCCAACACTCTAACCCACTCGGAGAGACCTACCCATGAAGAAGATGCTCGCGGCCCTCGTGGCCCTGACCTTCGTTCTCGGCGCCGTGGCCGTGACCTACTACCCGGTCGACGCCGTCGCCCAAGAGAAGAAGAAGGACGAAAAGAAGAAGGACGAAAAGAAGAAGTAATTCTTCTTCCCTTTTTCGGGATATTGCACAGGCCGCGGGTTTCGCCCGCGGCCTGTCGCTTTTCGAGGCCGAGCCAACCAAAGGACAAACGCCGCAATTGTGTCTTCGTTGCCGTAATGCCGACCGTAATCGGGCCACAATGGCGGAATGCGTTTCCCGATAAGGCAGACATTGACTGCCGATCCTGAACCTGAATGGAGCAAGACCCATGAATCGCATTCTCGCCGCCGCCACCGCGCTCTCCCTGATCGTCGGCGCCGGCGGCCTCGCCGCCCCGGCCGCGTTCGCCCAGGCGACTCCCGCCACCCCGGCGCAGAAAGCCGAACCGGCAAAGAAAAAGTCCGACGCCAAGAAGGCGAAGGAAAAAGCGAAGTCCGGTTACGGCAAGGCCGAACCCAAGAAATAATCGGGTAACGTCTCGAACAGCTGGCCGCGGGAAAGGCTTTCCCGCGGCCTCGTCTTTCAGCGGGGCACGGTCGATTTTTTCAGATAGTCGATCAACTGGCGCAGCTGCTCCGCATCGGTGATCCGCTGCACCGGCATCTTGGTCCCTGGCAGCATCACGTCGGGCCCATCGTCGAACAGGCGGAACAGGGTCGTCTCGTCCCAAACGAAGACTCTGTTTTCCAGAGCAGCGGAATAGCGGTAACCGCCGACCGAACCTACTTTTCGGCCAAACAAATCGGCGAGATGCGGGCCCGACTTGTTGGCACCGTCGGCACTCAAAGAATGACACCGGGCGCACTTGGAAAACAGCTTGGCGCCCTGATGCGGATCGGTAAGCCACGGTCGCGCTTCATCCGCGGCTTCGACGGCCAAGCCGATTCTATCGCCGGTCACCAGGTGCCACACGCGGGCGCTGCCGTCGGAAGCGGCGGTGACGACAAAGCGGCCGTCAGGCGACGGGGCCACGCCCCAGATCTGGCTTTCGTGCGCTTTGATTTCGCGTTCGATTTTTCCATCGGCAAGCGACCAAAGAACGACGATGCCGTCGCGCCCCGCCGAAATGGCCCGCCGTCCGTCGGGCAGAAATGCGACCGCATATACCTGAACCTCGTGATGGCGAAAAACGGCGATTTCAGATCCTTTTTCCGCGTCCCACAAGCGCACGGTTCGATCGATTCCGGCCGATAACAGCCGTTTTCCGTCGGGCGCAACCGCGAGATGGGTAATCCCGCGTTCGTGACCGGAAAGCTTGCCCTTGAGCTCGCCGCTGGCCCGATCCCAAAGCCACAAAAACCCATCATGGCCAGCGGCGGCAACACGCGAGCCGTTGGCGGCGAAGACGACCGTGTTCATCGGTTCCGTGGTTTCAAAAATGGCTCCGGCGCGGCCGTCGCGGGCGTCCCAAAGCCGCACGGTGCGATCCCAACCGGCGGTGGCGATCCAGCGACCGTCGCGCGACACGGCGACGCCCATGGTCTTATGACGATGGCCTTCAATCCGGAACGCCGGCTTGCCGGTCGCGAGGTTCCAAACGATCGCCCCGTCGTCGCTCGCGCTGACCGCGCGCGCAGCATCGACGAAAGCGACCGCGTTGACCGGCCCGGCGTGCCCCTCGAGCGCCAGCAATTCCGACTGTTCGCCGAAATCCCAAAGCCGCGCCGAGTAATCGAAGCTGCCGGTGGCAATCCGCCGTCCATCCGGTGAAACCGCGACCGCGCGCACGATTCCGCCGTGTCCAACCAAATCGGCACGGACAGCCGGCGTCGGCACGAGCGATGCGATCAGGAAAACGGCCCCCCCAAGCGCACACGTGGCAACGAGCATCGCGACGCGTGTCGATTTCACCGCCGTTCGGAATTCACCGCCCATGACCGGAATATCGCCGCTCACCCTTCATCTGCACAGGCCCCATTTCCAAGCCGCAATCGCGTCGCGGACATCGCACGCGACCGCGAAAGAATCCCGGCGATTTGGAAAACATAATATTGCAATGCAACATGAATATTGCGACGCATTATTGTCCACTGAGATATTGTGTTTTACCTTCCACCTTTGTCGTCCAGATAAAAATAGTAAACGCTCGCAAAAATGGATCGTTTTTCACGTGCTTTCAATATGTTTTCGATTGGACCCGCCCGAGCAAAAATCATATCCGCTAATAAAGCGGCGAATCTAGAAACCATTGAATATGGCGGTGCACCATAACTTGATGATTTTTCTATGGTATATGACTTTCATGTTTATTAGTTTGAGTTGATGGAAATGCGGTGTGCTCCCAATCCGGCGGGAACACATTGACGTACACAAATCACATAGAGCGAATCCAAAGGGCCCTCCATGGACACCACGCCGACCGCCCCCGCCAAGCTGCAGGCAATCCAATCCAATGCCCGCCGCGCCAGCGAGCTGCTCAAGGCCATGAGCAACCAACACCGCCTGATGATCTTGTGCCAACTCGTTCCGGGCGAAAAAAGCGTCAGCGAGCTCGAACGCATCATCGGCCTCAGTCAATCGGCCCTGTCGCAGCATCTGGCTCGGCTTCGCCGCGACAACATGGTCAAGACTCGGCGCGTCGCGCAAACGATCTATTATTCGCTCAACGGCGAAGAGGCGAGCGCGGTGATCGAAACCCTCTACGGACTTTATTGCGGCTCGGCCGCCACCCTGACGATCGAAAACCCGAACGAAGCGCCGCGCACGGTCACGATGCGCTGATCAGAA